>Ga0209512_1002467_pt1 | contig 19593 bp, 19 predicted proteins | sample frozenSSSSmetaG_FD_184142 | JGI IMG/M metagenome (GOLD analysis project Ga0209512, IMG submission 184142) | Glacier valley bacterial and archeal communities from Borup Fiord, Nunavut, Canada, to study Microbial Dark Matter (Phase II) -... | ecosystem: Environmental > Aquatic > Freshwater > Ice >... | reverse complement strand
GGCCTCACACCGATCCGGTAAATAGTGCAAATGCACTATGACGTTAAATGTCGACAATCAATTGCCAGTTCAGTTCCCAAAAGTTAACATGATGCGCATTGGTTTTGCGGATAAAGCTTTGCCGCGACTCGCTCAGACCGAAGGTCCGTCGAAACAAGTTTTAGCCCCAGGTGACCATGCAATTCACGCTTACCGAATGCAACGGCAGTCTCGCCAAGCAACTCGCCCTGTCCTGCGCATTGGTCTGCTCCACCGCATGCGCCCAGGAGCCTGAGCTGCCAGTTGCGACTCCCGCACCACTGCTGAAACTCCAGGTCGTTATCGGGTCAAGCAGTGTGTCAGCTGCCGCTGCGCTGGATGACGCGAAGTCCAAAGTAGCCGCCGCCATTCCCCACGGCCGTGTCCTTGCCAGCCAGGACGACAAGTGCGATTTTGTTGACAAGATAGCCCCCTTCGGCGAGACGAAGTGGCAGTGCATGTACATCATCCGAACGGAAGCCAAACAGCCGCCGGCCCGTGTCCTGTGGGTTGCTGAGGCGCCCAGGCCGCATGTGCTGCAAACCTGCATCAAGTGGTCGGCTCAATTGCCAGCCACACAAGCCTATGCACTCTTGCGAGAGGACGAAACAGCCAAGACGGTTGACACAGCATTTGAAATCAACCGAGGCAGCGAGCTCCTGTTCTGGCAAGGCGGCCTAGCGCCAAGCAAGGACACGGGCTACGGGCTTGATGCCAAGTGTTTCATCATCACCGAGGGGCAGATGGTCCTCTCCAGCGGGGCTTTTGTATTTGAGCACTCCGCACGCCTATTGAGGATTCCGGTGCTTGTCATCAAGTCCAAACCTGGTCCACGCGGGACAGTGCTCAGCATGCAGGGCGCCTTTCCGGCGGAACGCTGATGGATTTCCTTCGTACCCAACTGAATCCGCGCCAGCTGCTTTGGGCAGCCGTTGCAGCCTTGGCGTTGAGCAGCACCACCTGCCTTGCGCAACCGTTGCAGGGTCAAACGAATGCGGCGCGCAACCCTGGGTTGAGTTGTGACAAAGAATTCGTCCCGCCATACGACACGGACTATATGCGGACGCTCTCCATCGCCGTCGCTCTGAAGTCCCGGATGATGTGCTTGGTAGCCATGCCCACTGAACTGGATGAACCTGTTGGTTTCGCAGGCAGCGACCCGAAGCTGGACGCTGCAAGCTGGACGCCAGAAATTCGAAAGCAAGCTGAAGGCATCGTACGGTCCAAACGAGCCGAAGACGCAGTCCAGGTTACCCGGAAAATTCAGGCTCTTCGGGAGCAAGTTCAGTTGCTCGCGGCGAATATTGCCAAAATGGAACGCGCGGTGTTGCCAGCACCCGCAGTTTTGACTGACTTGTCTTGGCCCCGCCTGCATCGAACGCATACCTTGCAACAGAACGAAGCTGTCGTTCGGGCAATTGGTGCACAGCTAGTTGCCGAGCAAAGATCGACCGACAAACAGGAAGCATGGTCCTTGTGGCTCTCCAGACCTGCTAAAGAAAGTCTGTTGCTCGTGTTCATCGCCAACGCGGTCGATGGCGGAAGTCGGTTCCAGCTGCAAGCGCTGGTTTCGCCTGGCCGAGATGCCGCAACCTGGTTCGACGCTTTCCGTCAACGTCTTGAAGTTGAAGGTGAGGGAACTTTTGTGAACTCACGCAACAAGTGCAGCTTTGGCCGAGCAGCGTTTGAACGAACCTATGTCGTTCCCAACGCCGGAGTCATATACCGGCTGGAAGGGGAAGACGCTATGGTCGCACTTTCCAGTAACGGGGGAAGAGAAGCGTTTGATGCAACGTTTCCGCACTTGCACAACATCGCGCCCATTATTGCGGAGTACCTCGCCCGGTTCGAGAAGCACAGCCTTGTTCCGGGTGCGCATTCCAGCACCTGCGACAACGTCCCGTTGGTGTCGGTAACGGCAGCGCTTGGTGAGCCGGGCATGTCCAAGGCGGCTTTTCGTCGTCTCTGGGGTGGCGCGAATGGCGGCCGTTACGTGCTGAACGGCCAAGCCCTCGACGTATTTCCTGCGTATGTTGACGGCAAGTTATGGCAACTTCACATCAGCCCCGCGATTGATTACAAGGCCGGTGGATCCCTTTACGACAGTCCTAAACCTCTTTGGAAGCCTCGTTCCCACAAGGAAGTCGTGGATGCCCTGTCAAAAGCTTTAGGACCTGCGGCTCGGCAAGTTGTGGAGACAGACCAGACCGCCCGTGACCATTACCGCACGGTGTGGCGAGCAGGCGGCAACACCGCCGTGGTCCTCAAAAACCCAGTGCTGCTCGAAGGAGCGGTCAACACCCAGGCGCAGCTACAGTGATGCGCTTGTCAATCAATTTAAACAACCCGCGTTGCCTCTCCATGTCCAAACTCTTCCCCACTTTGATGACCGCAATACTGATCAGCGTAGCCTCGCTCTTGTCGAGCGCAGAGGCTGCACAGCCTAACACTCAAGAAGAGGCTCTCTTTCATAGCCACCTGTTTATGTACTGCTCACTAATGGAAGTTCCTAGAAATGAAAAAGAATTCTTAAAAAAAATGATCATTCCCATGGCTGCAAAAAGTTTTGGAAGTAGCCCTGATCGATATTGGACGGAGGCGGGATGCGAGCCAAGGTATATCCCTGAGACGCTCTCTCCAATTCCCCATATCATCGCTGAAAACACGACAGACAGAATGCAGTTTATGCATTCCCTAAAGAAAATCTATGTTGTCAAGAACGATCTTGCGACCTTCAATAAAATAATTAACTCTAAAAATACCCAAGGTCAAACCGTCCTGGACTATATGCACTATGTCTGGTCGACCAACAGGTATATCGAGGAAGAAGAACCTGCATTGAACGAGTTTGCCAAATACTTGTGCGATAACGGTGCGGTATATTCAATTTTTAAAAATAAAAAATGTCCTGCAGAGTACATGAAGATTGTTCGGCCATTAAAATAGATACTAAAAAATTAGTGGCTTTATTGCGTTATGCTTCTACGCATAAATTTGACAAAGTCACGGCATATTAAATTTTAAAAATGCCCTCGCGCCTTCACTCGTAACGGACTGCTCAAATGAAGAAACTTTTCATCTTCACTCTGCTCGCAGTCGCTGGCATTTCGTTAGCTGCCGAAATCGAATCCTACGAGGTCACCTCTGGCCAGAAGGGTTCGCGTCCACAAGTCTGTGCTGGCCTCGTCAAGAAAGCCAAGAAGATCGAACAGTCGTGGAACACCGACCGCATCACCCGCTTCGGTGACTGCGACTGTTTCGTCAAGCCAGAAACCGATCGAGAACCAGGTCGTCAGTGCCGCCTGACTTTCTGGTACGACGGTACTCCGAAAAATGGCAAGGCTGCTGTCCACCACATCGTCATCCCTAAATACAACAACTGATCATGAAGAAACTCCTCATTGCAGCTCTGCTGCTTACCTCCCTCGTCGTTCATGCGGGTCAAATGGAAGATGAGGAAGACGCCATCGAAGGCGAGGAGATCGGCATGACCCTTGAGGGTTATCGGGCAACCGATGCCTACAAGGCAAAGAAAACTCAGCGTGCTGCCAATCAAGCAAAGAGCTCGCGCTTGGATGAATGCCGCTCACGCCTGCGCGCCCTCAATGAACGGGCTGATTCTGCTCGTGAAACGTCGCGCAGCATTCAACGACGCGACGCAAGCCTCGACACAGAGAAGTTCAGTTTCGGGTTTCGCCGCGACATGCTCAACGCAACGCCTGGCAATGACTCCTCGACAACATATCTGCGAAATCAATTTATCAACGACGTCGATAACTACAATCGCAAAATCAAGGCGCTGAATGGTGAACGACAGGCAGCAAACCGCCGTGCTGACGCGCTGCAAAGAGACATCGACGAGCACAGCGACGCTTGCACAGGCGGCAAGTGAACGAATAGGTATTTCAACCGCATGGCACAAAGTACCGCGTACAAACTCACGCACATGCGCTGCCCAAGGGACAAATTCGCAGTCAAGGGCAATAAAGAAATACAAAGGCAACCGACGTACTATTAAATCACCGATAGCTTTTTAAAGACACCGCGCTTCCAAAACATGAGAAATAAAACACTTTCAATCAGTTTCTAGCACTGCGAAGTCAGTGTTTTAGTTGCCTGTTAGGCCTGTTTTAGCGTATCCCGGCTTCGAGCAAGGGCGAACCCAATGTCTATGCATCGCGCTTTAACAGTCCAGGCATTATTTTCATGAAAAACCGATTCATTGAACAACAAAAACATCGAGCTCGCCAATACCACCGTCAAAAGTCTTACCACTTTATCGACGGCATCATTTCTCGGCATCTCTATGACTATATGGGATCAGGCAGGCTTACGTTTTGGGATGATGCAGTCTTCACCATTAACGACTACCGAGTTGCATTGTGGTGGACACATCCAAGACTTCATTACAGCGAGTTGATTGAAGAGGAAGCCAGAAAACGCGTGGAGCATCTGCGACCAGAGTTTGACCTCTTAAAAAACGCTGTGCCGAATTATCAACGTATTGGCCGTTCGCGAAAAAAAATAATCAGCTGGACTACGCGGCGTGATGAAAAGATGACGCAATACTACAAATTTCTTGCTGCTGCTGTACGTCAAGTCGAAGTAGAAATATCTTTTGAAGTGCGGCCATCCCTGAGTATCACCTGGTGCAACTGGGCCAAAGGCATGGAGCTTTGCTTACCATTCGAGGTCCGAAGTGTTGATGACCTGAAGGCACTCACAGAAATTGCTCGGCGGTTGGTCAGGCGAAAAACCACGCTCGAAGCCGAGTGCGGGGGGTACATCTACACGCAAGCTGACTGGATGAAGGATCGAGCGATCATGGAGAATCAGGGGCAAGGTTCGATTTTTTCACATTTGGAGCTGGCACAGGCCACAAGTGAACGCATAGGCATTTCAACCGCATGACACTAAGTGCCGCCCCTTGGAGCAGCACTAGATCCGCGTATAGCTCGTCGATAGACACACAGTCACGCTTTGACTAGTAGGGTGACAGCAATTGTCGATTTCTTGGCAAAATCATTGCCATTAACAGGCTGCTGAAATACTGGTTACAGCACCAAAAATCGTCTCGAACAATGGTCATCTACCCCTTACCGACATAGAAAAAATCGCTTGTAGCTCGTTCTACGCGGTCGGAATTTTTCACCATCAGGGTGTTGATAGGTATTTCAGCAGCCTGTTAACTCTGTTGATTCAACCGCTTGTAGGTAGCCCCCAGCGCTTCTACCGGCCAGCCAGCCCCCACGATGCAAAATCACTTCATTGTCGGTACAAATGAAGAACCGCGCTCACAAGAAACAATGGTGAAGTCCTTGTAGCTGAATGCAAGCATCCTAGGCAACCCTTTGTTTTCAGCCCAAGCTGTGACGCCCGCACCGGGGTACTCAACAGTTTTTGTCATTTTTGGCTTGCCAGGAAGTTTAGAAAAAACTTCTATTGAGGGTCGATCGAAAACAATGCTTACCCCACTCACTTGACCGCCCTTTGTAATGCCAGCCACTCGCATACCCAATACTGTCAGGTCAGATACGCTTCGATTGTAATGTAGCGCTTCCGTGCCTTCTGGCTTTTTATCTAACTGATGTTACGCAGCCGCCCTGAACAGCTGAAGCTGGGCGTAGGCGGTGCGCGATGCGTTGATGAGTAGCTTGCGACAAAGCGAAAAGGGATTGAGCTTGTTCGTAATGCTCAGGCATTCAAGCTTGAACGTGGCGTAAATGGCCATGAAAACATGGTTACTTTGGGTCCGCAGCGTTCGCGTGGGGGACTTGGCCAGATTCGCATTGGACTTCAAGGATTTGTGAAACACCTCCACTTTCCACCGTTTTTTGTAGGTCGTGGTGATGGCGTCATAGTCGCAAGTCAAGTCACTGCAAACCAGATGCAAGATCCCCGTGCTGTCGTCTTTGTTTTTAAAGACTTGGCGGACCACAAGGACTTCTTTCGCATATCCCTTGAGCCAGCCGCGCACTGGAGTTTGCTCTGGGAAATCCAGCTCATCTACTCGAATAAAACGCTTCTTCTTCCTGTCCTCTTCGCTCAAGGCCAGCAGCCGGTTGCCCTTGAGTGCGGCGATGAAATGCCGGCCCTTGCCGGTGATGTAATCGAAGTTCTCCTCTGAAGAAAACCAACTGTCCATCAGCACGAAGCGAAACTTCAAGGTGTTGTGGATACAGGTCTGGACCATCTCGCGCATCATTTCGTTCTTGGTCTTGTCACTTTTACGTTTGAGTTTCCTGCTCGCAAGGTCGCTGTACTGAATGGGCTTTTTCACCAGCTCAAACGCCACCGGGATAGAGGTGCCGTTGCAGAAATACAGCGCATTGAGAAGGTTGATCCCTCTGACGGTACGCCCGCTGCAGTGGTCAAAGTGCCAGCACATCAACTCGATCTCGTCGGTCCAGGCTTTCTCTTGAATCGTGTCGTCAAAGATCAGCACGCCGTCGTCACGCTCAATCGATCTGACGGTCGATTTAAGGATCTGGCAAACAATAACTTCCCGAGCTCAGCCATTTGCCGGGACAGCCCGATAGTTCCAGCGGGGCAGGTGTTCATCGAAGACGATGCGCATGTTTGCCAAGAAGTCTGCCGCGACTTTTTTGCCTTTGACATAGACGCCGCCGAGCACCTCGGCCGTCACCTTCAGCCCGGTGACTGTTTTGGCCTTTGCCATGAACTGTCGGGCGATGTCCACCGTGTGAAACGTCACGCCCTGGCAGGCACGCGTCACATGGGCAAACAATCGGTGCTCGATCGGGTTGTGTTTGGAGCAGTACGGCGGGTAGTGCGCGACGCGGATCTCCAGCCCGAGCCGATCGGCCAGGTGCTCCAGCGCCTCCTTGAACACATGGCGATTCGACGCGTTGGAGCCCCCGCCATCGCACAGCAGCAGCAAGCACCGAGCATCGGGGTAGTGACGCCTGCCGTGCTGCGTCCACCAGTGCGCGATGGAATCGCAGCAGAACTCGCTCGTCTCCGTGCTGGTGTTCAGGTGCAGGTAGCCCTCGTTGCGCGCCAGGTCGTACAGTCCGTGCGGGATCAGCTTGCCTTGGCCTGCGCTGGGAAAGTCATGGTCAAGCGTTTGCACCTGCGCCTGCGTGTGTGTCTGGCCTTCACGGGCAAAATTGCCGATCAGCTCCTTTTTCTTCGTGTCGATGCTGAGTACGGGCTCGCCCCGGGCCAGATACGCGGCCTTAAGCCGGGCGATGTTTTCGAACTGGGCGTTGCGATCGGGGTGCGCGCCCATCGACTTTTTCTTGCGCGCCTTGCGCTGGCCCAAGCCGTGCTTTTTGAGCAGCTTGCGCACCACGTGGCGGCTGGCCGGCGTGCCCATCTCGGCCAGGCGCCGGCTGATCTCGCGCCGCGACAAGTTCGTCCACAGCACGCCCTGGCGCATCGGGTCGCCCGCCGTGAACTCGGCCAGCAGCGCGCGAAAATTCTCGTCGAGCGTGGCAATGCTGTCGATCAGCGGCTTGCGTCCACCGCCTTTTTTCGAACCCGGCTCGGCGCGGGATCAACGGTCAGCGCCAGCTCCGTCAATCCTCGGCGCACCGTCTTGGCATCCAGGCCAAACAGGCTTGAGATGGCACTGATGCCGCTGCTCCCGAGCTTGGCTGCCTCAATCGCTGCGTAGCGCCGCCGGTCCTTTTCAGACAGCGTTGCAAACAGCCGCTTCATCATCAACTCAATGTCTGGCGTGTAACTCGTCTGTGTGCTCATCCCGGAATTTTACGTACCCGGCCTGCTTCTTCAAAAAACCATCGGGCAGCACTGCATTCTGTTCAGAGATGGGGAAGTTATTCCTGACCACATCCTAACCTGATGCCACAGGTCCTTGGAGGTGTACTCCTGTGCTGATAAAAACCGCGTGATCTGGTCGTGGCTTACGTCACCGTCGACCATCGCCGACAAGCCCGTCGCCGTCGCAGCACCAAAGGTGCTCAACAAATAGTCAGTGTACAAATCCAGGTCAGCTTTTTTCATCTGCGGAGCCTATCAGGTGGGGACTGCGTAACATCAGTTATCTAAGTATTCGGCCCGCCGGTAAGATTCGTGCGAAAACCTGCCACATCGACTAAATCCTATACAGGCAGGGTCGTTCGAGTCGGCATTGCCTCGGGTTTCAGGTCGGTTGGATAGTCACCAAATCGCTTGAGCTTGCTGGTGGCATACGGGCTTAAAAAGGCCAAATCGGCGGGACGGATATTGACGCCCTTGGACTTCAGCGTGTGAAGCGCCTGGGTCTGATCCACGACGTTTTGCAGTGCAACCGCATTGGTCACAAGTTCGTTGTAGACGATGGCCTTTTCTTGATCAGCAGGGTCATTGGACCGGAGATGGCCGCCAGCACCGAACGCCAGGTGCTTGGAAAATTTGTGATGCCGTTCAATCTTGGTCGTCCCTTTGTGGACCGTGCGACGCAAGGACTCGTCCATGACCCATTCCAACAGGTACGTTGTGCGAACCGCGTTTCCAAGTTCCTTCAAGGCATGAGCGAATCGGTTTCTGGTGCTGTAGCTATTGACCCTGGCCAATACTGCGGAGGGCGCCAGTGCACCGCTTTGGATTGCCAGCGCGAGTTGCATGAACTGCGGATAGTGTTCCCGGATCAGGGCCCAATTGACCGTGCCGCCGAAAAGCGTGTCGATCTTTGTGTAACTGTTCGCGTTATCGGACCGGTACAGCGTCAGCTCTTGCCAGCGCCGGATTCGCGGCATCAGTTCAATTCCCAGCAAGTATGCCAGGCCGAAGACAGCTGCCGACTGGCCATGGGTATCCGCATGCACGCGGCTTGGCTTCACATCGGAGAGGTTCTGAAGCAACGCATCCAGAATGAAGGTCGCCTCATACGTTCCGCAGGCGATGAAACGACTAAACAGTGCAATGTAGTTGTCCGCGACGTGGCGGTAGGCGATGCCCCCGGTCTTGCCGTAACGAATGTGGTGCTCGGCGAGCAGGTTGTCTTCGTACGTCTCAAAATGGGTGCCATCAGCGGCGGCGGATTCCCCCTTACCCCATTGTTGCGGTAGTTCGAATTTGGCATACAGATTGATCAAATCCGCCGAGGCGGCCCGCAAGTCCGCAAGGTTCTGTCGCATTGGCGGTAAAGCAGCTTGCTCGTCTATGCTGAGCGCTTTGACTGAAAAGGTTTGAACGAGATGCTGGCGACCAAAGGAATGCGCTTTCCAATCGACGTCATTCTGGTGTGCATTCGCTGGTATGCAGCGTATCCGTTGAGCTATCGCCACCTGGAGGAAATGATGCAGGAACGCGGCGTGTTTGTCGACCATTCCTCGATCAATCGCTGGGCGATCCGGTTTCTGCCCTTGCTTGAGAAGGTGTTCCGCAAGCACAAGCTCACGGTGAGCGGCAGCTGGCGCATGGACGAGACTTACATCAAGGTCAAGGGTGTCTGGAAATACCTGTACCGCGCGGTGGACAAGGAGGGAAAGACGGTCGACTTCCTGTTGACGGCCAGGCGCGACAAGGCCGCAGCCCTGCGGTTCTTTGAAAAAGCCATGAAGGCTAGCGGTGCTCCCGAGAAGGTCACGATGGACAAGAGCGGAGCCAATAAAGCTGCCATGGATGATATCAATGGCAGAGGTGAAACGTCGATCATCGTCAGGCAAGTCAAGTACCTGAACAATATCGTGGAGCAGGACCATCGGGCCATCAAGCGGGTCACCAGGCCAATGCTCAACTTCAAGTCATTTCAAGCCGCCAGAAATGTCCTGGCCGGCATTGAACTCATGCACATGATCCGCAAAGGCCAGCTCCTGCTGGAAGGTAGTACCGAGCTGTCGTTTGCCGACCAGTTTTATGCACTGGCAGGAAAAATCCGTCCAGTTTGAGAAACTGGCATCCGTTCCTGCGCCAAGCACGTTCATCTGCCAGCAACGCGACAGAGCCGCCACAGTTGCTCCAGGCCTGCGCCATCGCTCTTTGGGGTTTCCGGCGGATGCATGACGGCGCCTCAGAGCGGAAAGGGCTGCACGAGGTGCGCGCTCAGGCGGCTCATGACGCTGGCGTCCTTGAAGCCGCAGCGGCGCTGGATCTCTTGCAAAGGCACGCCGGCGTTAAACCACATGGCGATGCAGGTGTTGCGCAGCGTGTTGGGGCCCATGTGGGCCAGGGTGCCCGGATCGACGCTCGCGTGGGGCGTTGGGGAGGCCAGCACGTTGGCGCGCACCAGGCAGTGCGCCAGGTGCGCCTGGCAGATGTTGTACAGGCCGTTGGGTGCGATGGTCCGGCCGATGCGGTCGCCTACGATTAGCCGGCTGCCCGGATGCAGGACAGGAAGGCCCACCGGGCGCACCTCGAGCCAGGCGTGCAGCGCCCGGCTGGTCTGCGGATCGAGTTCCAAGGCGCGTTCGTGCCCGCCGCCGGCCTTGCGCACGCGCAGGGTGTACAAAAGCGCCGCCCCGGCCAAATCCGCGCAAGGCCGGGCGCAGTCCAGCGTCAGGCCGATGAGCTCGCGCACCGTGAGGGCCGCGCGCATCATCAACAGCAGCACCAAGCGGTTGCGCTTGGCTTTGAAGTCGTCGCCGCCGGGAAAGTTTTCATAGAGGCCTTCGTGCAGGGCCGTCCACATGGGAAGTGACAGCGCCAGCGAAGGCACGCGCTCGGTGGCTGGCGGTTGGGCGCCCTCGGCGGGGTTGACCTCGATGAGGCCACTCTCTAGCGCGTGCGCATACAGGTCGCGCAGCACGCGCCAGTAGCGGCGCCGCGTGACGGGCGAGGTTTTCTTGAGGCTCGAGCGCGGGCCGATGGCTTGGCAATACCGGGCGATGTCCGCGCTTTGCGCCGCATCCCAGGCCAAGCCATGCGCAGTGCAAAACGCCAGCCAGTGGCGCCAGACCAGCGAAGCTTGCGTCAAACCGGCCGCGCCCATGGGCTTGAGGTCCGGGCGGGCGAACCGGGCTGCCTGCCAGGACGCAAAGAACGTGTCGGGATCCACAGCAGTCACGTCAGCCATCCCATGAATCCTCGATCTAAATTGCATTTACAACAAACCCACCTAAAGAACCACACCCTCCCGCCCCATGCCAACCCCCTCTTGAAAAGCGAAGCCTGCCTTGGGTCTTCCTCATTTCCCCTTCGCTCCCCCTCAAGGCACGGGAACGGGGAGGGGAAGTCATCCAAAGGGTTGGGGTGGCATGGTTTGTTGTAAATGCAATTAAGGTGTCTTCGACAAATCCATTTGCTGCAGCGCAGCTTGCCGGATCACCGGATGAAGGTAAGCGTGCAGAGCCGATACCGTGTCCGGCAGCGGCGTGATGGCCAGCGCGTTCTTCTTGAGAAAGGCACGCCACAGCGCCTGGCGCGTCGCATCGTTGGCAAACTCATCGCTCAGCCCGATGGGCAGTTGCGCCGGCACCGCCATGCCCCGGCGCATGAACGTGGCAGCGATCGCTCTCGCCAAGGTCGTCGGGTCCAGCGCCTCTCGCTCCAGCAGGACCGACAAATCCAGGTAGTCCTTCAACCGGGTGTTGGTCATGCCCAGCAGCGCGATAGCGTGGAGCTTTTCGGCAATGACTGTGTACACCGGGTAGGTGCTGAGCTGTGGTGCGGGAAATTCTGCCAGCAACACGGGAAACACGGCCTGCACCGGCCCTGGCGTGACCGCGTCGCCAAACCCGATGTCCACCTGCGCCCGGCAACGTGCCTTGGCCAGCTCGCCCGTGATGAGCACCCGCGCGCCGCCATAGCCGGCCTCTTTGCGGATGTCCTCGACCTTGACGCTGGCCGGGTCAAAGACAATGCCGTCCTCCACGGCAACAGCGGCGATGTCGCGAAACATCTGGCCGATAGAGGCCAGGTCGCTCGCGCCAAAGCCCAGCAGGTCGGCGTCCCGGGTCGGGCGGTGCGCCATGTCGTACCACAGCGTGAACAGCAACGCGCCCTTGAGCACAAAGCCCTCGGCGTGCGCAGACTGGCTCAGGCGGTAGAGCAGGCGCTCGAGCGTGTAGCGAACCAGCACCTGGTTGAAATCAGACCCTTCGGCCTTGGCCAGGTTGAGCAGGCGCGCGCGAACGGAAGCAGCCATGTCCTGGGTCATGAAAAATAGTCCTGGCGCATCAGCCAATCGCCTCCAGGTAGGGACGCATCACATTGGCAACGCGGCAAATCTTGGCAAAGCGCCAGAGCTCGTCGGCGCTGGCCCGTTGGCCGGCTCTTGCTTCTCTGAGCGCCTCCAGCGCCACGTCCAGGCCAATGGCGCTGCGGTGCTTGAAGCAATCGACCACCGTCTTGGCCACGCTGTAGACCCGCAGCAGCACCTGGTCGCGCTCGAACACCTCGATGCCTTGGGAATACGATTGACCCGAATACTGCACCATCCGGATGGGCGGATAGTCGATGCGCGGCGCATGGCTGCCACGCGGCATGGCCAGCCAGACCTGGCGCGGCGCTTGTGTCGTCAGGCCGTGAAACTGCAGCGCCGTGAGCAGGCAAAACACCGCCTTCGGCACCTTGAGCGCAATGGCGGCCAGGCTTTCGTCCGCCGACATCAGTGTTTGCGGCAGGCGGTACAGGCCGCGGCCCACTTTTTCCAGCTGGCCGCTGGCCATCAAGCGGGTCAGCATCACCCGTGGCGCGCCCACCGCCTGAAGGTCGCGCGAGCGCAGCATCCCGCGCTGGCGGGCCAGTTCGAGAACGCGCTGGGTCTGCGTGGGCTGCGGCATCATCAGCAAATTGTGCTCCTTTTATTCGTTGTATTTCAATATATGAAGAAATAAAGGAACAATTTTGTTGCGCCGTGCTGAAGGGTGGCCACAAGCGCTGCAGCCGCCAGCGGCGCGATGTCGGGTGTTGGGCGCAACGACGAGCAAGTCGCGCCCTGGGCGCTTGTGGCCGACAGGCGCGCGCAATGGCAGCAGCGTCATCGGTAGCGGGGGCGCCAGGTCCCCTGGTGTCCCCGGACCGACGAGAATGGGTCGAATGCACACCCCATTTCGTTTTCCCGCGCCAGCCTGCGGCTGGCGGGTGCCCGCGTTGCTGGCGACCTTGTTCGTGGCGGGCTGCGCCTCGGCGCCACCGGTCCAGCCCGAGGCACCGGCGCCCTCGAAGGTCGTCGCCGACCCGACCCCAGCCGATGCCGCACCCATGGTCGACGAGGCCGGGCGCAGCCAGCAGTTCGCCCGCTGGGTGGCCGGGTTCCGCACCGGCGCACGCGCAGCCGGCATCGACGAGGCTACGCTCCATCTCGCCTTCGACAGCGTGCGCCTCGTCCCGCGCGCCATCGCATCGGATCGGGCGCAGCCCGAGTTCACCCGCACGGTGTGGGACTACCTCGACGGCGCGCTGTCGGCGCAGCGCGTCGCCCGCGGCCGGGAGAAGTTGCTCCAACTGCGGCCCGTTGTCGACACGATGGCCGTGCGCTACGGCGTGCCCGCAGAGGTCCTCATCGCGATCTGGGGGATGGAAAGCAATTACGGCAGCTTTGTCGGCGACATCCCGACCATCGACGCACTGGCGACGCTTGGCTTTGAAGGGCGGCGCGAGGCGTGGGCGCGTGGCCAGTTGCTTGCGGCCTTGAAAATCCTGCAGCGCCGCGACATCGACCGTGCGCAGATGGTCGGTTCCTGGGCCGGCGCGATGGGTCAGACGCAGTTCCTGCCCTCGAACTTCCTGGCCTATGCGGTCGATGCCGATGGCGACGGCCGACGCGACATCTGGGGCAGCCTGCCTGACGTGATGGCCTCGACCGCGAACTTTCTGGCGCGCTCGGGATGGCAGGCCGGCCAGCCGTGGGGACTGGAAGTGCGCCTGCCGCCGGGCTTCAACCATGCGCGTGCCGACCTGGAGTTGCGCCAGCCGACGACCCAATGGGCGGCCGAGGGGGTGCAGTCGATGGACGGCGCGCCGCTGCCTGCCCTGGAAGGAGCCTCGATCCTGCTTCCGGCCAGCGCGCGCGGGCCGGCTTTCCTGGTCGGCACGAACTTTCGCACGATCTTGCGCTACAACAACTCGACCAGCTACGCGCTGGCCGTCGGCTTGCTGGCGCAGCAGCTCGCTGGCGGCCCCGCAGTGCAGACCCCCTGGCCCCGCGATCTTGCGCCGCTTTCACGCAGCGAGCTGCTGGCGCTGCAGACGGCGCTCAGCGCACGCGGCTTTGACAGCGGCGCGCCCGACGGCACGATGGGCCCGGCCACGCAGCGCGGGGTTCGCCACTACCAGCGCAGCCTGGGCTTGCCGGCGGACGGCTACCCGACCGAGGAACTGCTGCAGCGCCTGCAGGAACAAGGCGCCGCCGCGCATTGAGGCAGTGGGCAGTTCAGTGCCGGGTTCTTGTCCTGCAGCGTCCGCATCGTCCAGTAGGAACTGACCGCAGATGGCCGATCCTGGACTTGGAAGACTCACGGGGATGCGGCTGACGGTCAGAGTGAAAAAATCGATGTCGGGTTTGACGTGAGAATTTCGAATGGGCTGTGCTTACAGTCAGTCCTTTGCAGGCGCTAACCGCCAACCTCTTGCTCGGCAGGATTTCAGCGTAACCCAACGGTCACAAGTACCCGCTTCCTGGAGGTCCGGTGTCTCCCCATCTGGAACGGACCTTCGTTTCCACTGACCAGACGCATCCAAAGTGCAAATGCAGGCGGGCGTCAATAGACCTGCCTCAAGACACCAACCCGAACCCAAGGACGTGCACTCGCTCCCGGAATTTGCCCACGTGTTCATTGCGAACCACCAGAGTTTTGGGTCCGGCGCGCAAGCACAGCGCGCTCGTTTCCTTGTGCGTGGCCACGCTGTCAGCGGTTTCGCAGTCTCGGCATTCGATCAGCACGGCGCCGGCGCCGGTCCTGAGTGCCTGGCCATCTCGCGCGCAGCGAAGCAAAAACGATTCGACCAACTCCGGCAACGGCAGGTCGTCGTTATTTTCCAAAAATTGCCTGAGCAGTGCGATGTCGTGGCCTTTCTCGATGGCGACCACGGCTTTTTGGCGATCCAGATGCCAGATATCCTCCTGTATCGGTTCCGCCCAGAGTTCGAGCAACAGCGAGTCTTGTGGGCTGAGAATTCCGCGCACCCGTTTGACCTGCAGGCTTGGCATCACCGAAATGGCCACACTGCTGGGTTCGGCCACTGGTTGGTAGGTGGCCTGCTGCCCCAGTATGTAAGCCCCCAGCGCAGTGATTCTGAAACTGTTCAACCCATCGTAACGGCTCAAAAACCGCAGTTCGTCGGCGCCCCACAGATCCCGGAAGTCATCATGCCCCTGAGCAGGGTCACCGTAGGACACATCGACCATGCCGAGCGTGGCGGCATATTCAAACAAGACGGCAGCGATGTAGCGGTCTTGCAAAATGTTCCATCCATGCGAGCCGTCATACCCCAGGCTGCCGTACTGACGTTCGCACAGGTACAGCTTCCAGGGGTCATGGGTGACCACAAAGACGTGATCGGCTGCCCGCATGAACCGGGAAAAATCATCTAGCAGCACCCATCGTCCGGTCGGGCACGCCTGCAATGCCTCTTCGATCGCAGCGCGCCGTGGGGGCACGGCACTCATCACGCGTCCGGTGCTGCTTTGGCCTTTGATGGCATCGACCCGGCTGAACTCATCGAGCAGCGTGGTTTTGAGCCACTTGCGCCACAGCGTGCGCAGCACGTCTGCAGGAGGCGCGCTCAGGGCTTTGACGCCGCTCGGGCTCAGCGCCAGACGCGTGCCGGTGCGCAGCGCCAGGCCAGAGGCCTGGAGCAGCATAGGCCAGGCAAAGGCCTTGATCGGACCAATCGGCTGATCCCACTTGTCTGTTTTCTCCGCCACAGGGTAGAAGTCGCCGCCGACAAGTCTGTCGCCCAGCAGCTTGAGTGTGCTGCTGGCGGGCAGCGCCGTCTTCTCGCTGACGGTTATGCGGGCCTGCTCGAAGGTGCGCAGCATGACCACCACTTCGTGCAAGGCTTCGCGCTCGGTCAGGCGCTCTGTCAGCCCTTCACCCGCTGGGGCAGTGTCGGAACTGGCTAACCGCACATTGGCCGGTTTTGGCACAAACGCAAGCAAGCTCGCCCGCAAGTCAGGCGGTACGAAATACAGTCGCTCCCTGGATGCATAGTGAATGAACAATGCCAGGGCCGACTTTTTTTTGCTCGAATAGCGGGACGACTGAGTCCCAGCCACGTCAAACGAGGGGTCACCTTGGTACTTGGCCCGAAATCGCTGCGGCGAGAACTCGCCCTGCGGATGGTGAACGGCCTCGGCGACGGCGGCAGACTGCAGGGTGTCCAGCTTCAACCAAATGGCGTGCAACGTTGCGCCCTTCATGGCGTCGGCGATTCGCTCAATCAACTCGTCCTTGCGGCCGACGGCCTCGGCGTCTGGCACGTAGCGGATTAAATCCTTCAGGTCGGCAACGAGCAAACTTTGCAGCGTTTCTTTGAGCGTCATGGGCATGGCGACGTCCTTGGGACAACAGGTGATGGAGAGGTCGTGAGACGGGATTCGCACCCCAGTGAAACTGGCAAGCGGGCGCTTCACTGGCGATCAGCGCGGCACCGTATTTTGTCAGGTGCCTGGCTAACTTGCGCAACGAAACCGTTGCGCAGAACAATAAACAGGCGGTGCAGCTGCCGCTCAAGCCCACAGATCCTCACCACAGTTATCATGACGTGAGCCTCCAACAAGCCCGCACGCCATGAAACGCATACCCGAGCAACCCGACCGGGAAAACCGCATCACTTTCGAGATTGTCGTGGACGCCTACGACGAGACGGAACGCGCCATGGGCTGGTACTACTACCTCCAACACAAACTGCAAGTGCCGTTCAAGGCGACGTGCCGGTCAGCTCGCGCGACGTCACCGCTGGAAGTCGGCGTCGAAGTCGACGTCGTTGGCCTGGCGGCAGAAGATGACTGCATGTCGGAGGTGTTCGTTCTCGTCAAATACGCGAAGTCCGAGCTTGCGGTGCCACTCGAGCAGCTTGCGTGTCACGCGCCAGACGAGCAAACTGGCCAAGCCGTTGCCGATTGGCACTATTGGGTGGCGCGTGGCTACGACTACTAATGGCGGGCTTGCTCACCAAGAACCGTCCACCCATTGAGAAGTCAACGCGATGACACCCAACCTTTCCTTTCACCGGCCTTTCCTCAGCGGCCGGTGAACCTAAATGTTGAATGTCAGGTATCCGGAAATTTGAAGGTGCGCGACCCGTCTTTTGGCGCCGGTCCATTGATCATCAGAAATGCAGCGCTTTGCGCCGGCTGATCCGTGTCGGCGTGACTGCCAACCGAATCGATTTGCTGTCAACGCTCGTTCATGACCGGCTCTTGACGGCCCAATATCTTCGATCAAATCGACAATGTGTGCGGTCGCCGACCGGAAAGTCGAGCTGTAGCAGTGGGGCGCGCTTCAAGCGGAATCATCGGAATCATCGGAATCAAAAAATGATGCGGTTCTTCAGATGCAACACAGTTTGCGCATTTAAAATTTGATAAACCAGTTGATCTGCGCAGTCCGCAATGGACACGGTGTTGACGCCCAAAGCGTAAAGACAGACAAAGTTGTTCGCGTTTCTTGTGGATAACGTTGTTGATGAAGAGACAAAAATCCGTCCAAACCGAGTTAGGGCGCGGCTTTCGCAAGGCTGCCTGCATTTTACGCAGCGCTGCGAATGTGACTATCTTTGATCACCGTGTCGACAGCGCTACTGTTGATGGCAACAAAGCACCCACGAGATAGTGCTGTCCTGTTGCCCTTCACGAGATTTTCTCCAGTGCGCGCGGATCGCGGTTTTGATTGCCGGCGTCGTTGAACTTTCGCGCCCGTTCGCCAATGCGTCAAAGTCCTCGAGGAAACCGAACAATGAAGACGCGCGCTTTCTGGGCGCAGTACGATACGCGCTGCTACAACTTTAGAAGTACCCAAAATGAACGAACTTGTCAAGCTCCGCCAGCAAATATCCGAAATGGAAAAGCAGGCCGCCGAACTGCAGAAAAAGAACCGGCCCGCCGTCCTGGCCGAACTGCGCGAACAGATGGCCGCCTACGGCATCACGGCCGATGAGTTGAGCCGTCCGGCGGCCAAGACTGCCAGGTCCAAGGCACTGCAGGCCAAGCCTGCTGCGAGCGCGCCCAAGAGCAAAAAGGCAGCCGCGCCATCGCCCGCGAAATACCGCGGACCCGAAGGCCAGACGTGGACCGGCCGCGGAACCGCGCCGAAGTGGCTCAATGAATTGCTGGTCGACGGAAAGACTAGGGAAGACTTTCTCATCCGCCAGGACACGCCAGCGTAAGACTAGGTGGCAACACTGGTGTCACAGACAGCTTGAATCGGGCCGCTTTTGCATGCCTGGCGTCAAGCTGGCTTGACACAGAGCGCGCACTCCATGGCCGGCCCACGTGAAAGCTGTGAAGGTGCGCACCACTTGGCAAAACAGTTTAAATTGCGTTGCATGCCAGGCATGCTGCCAGCAAAACAAAAAGCCCCAGCACATGTGAATGCGCTGGGGCTTTTGTCTTGGTTGCGCGGGCAAGATTTGAACTTACGACCTTTGGGTTATGAGCCCAACGAGCTACCAGGCTGCTCCACCGCGCGGAAATTTCGAAAGCGACTTTGCCTGCAAAGGTTTGAGCGCTGTTGTGCTTGTGATGCTGTTACTTCCCAGTACAAAGCATCTGCAGGATGTATCCATTGTAAGGCAGCACAGGGGGTTGGCTCCTTATCGCCTAAAAGCCCAACGCCAGCGATGACACCAGTGACTTGATGGCCGCCGGCCAAATACCAGCAGGGCAGTCAGCCAGGGCATGAAAGCTTGGTCGACTTGCACTGCAAGCTTGCTGCGGCAGGCTGGGTACGTCACAGAGCCACCACCAGCGCCGCCAGCAGAAAGAACATCTGCCACTCGATGGCCCCGCCGCCGGACTGGCCGCGCGAAAAGACCTGGCTGCTGCGCGCCTGCAAGCTCCGGTCAATTTGCGCGCGGATAAAAATGCGGAATGTTCATGGGCAACCCGTTCAATCTTGATCGTGAAACTCGATGGTCGGTGATTCTGGCCGGACCGTGCGTTTCTGCCGCTGACACGCGTGTTGCCGGCAAACAATGCGGTTGCTCGCGCTGGGCTGACGCATAATTTCAACTGTGCGGGTGCCACAGCATTCGCACAGCGCTAGGCGATCGGTCAGTTTCGCAGGCGGCGGCGCTACTTTTGTTCTGTGTTGTGCTCTCTAGACCCCATCGCTTTTGTTTTTGTGTTTTTCGAGGAATCCCCTTCATGGGCAACAAACTATACGTCGGCAACCTGCCTTACACGGTGCGTGACGAAGACCTGCAGCAGTCTTTTGGTCAATTCGGCGCCGTCACCAGCGCCAAAGTCATGATGGAGCGCGACACGGGTCGCTCCAAGGGCTTTGGCTTTGTCGAGATGGCCAACGATGCCCAAGCGCAAGCGGCCATCAACGGCATGAACGGCCAGCCTCTGGGCGGGCGCAGCATCACCGTGAACGAAGCCCGTCCGATGGAGGCACGTCCTCCACGCACCGGCGGCTTCGGCGGTGGGGGCGGCGGCGATCGTTCTGGCGGGGGCGGTTATGGTGGCGGTGGCGGTGGCGATCGCTCTGGCGGTGGCGGCTA
>Ga0209512_1002464_pt1 | contig 19632 bp, 15 predicted proteins | sample frozenSSSSmetaG_FD_184142 | JGI IMG/M metagenome (GOLD analysis project Ga0209512, IMG submission 184142) | Glacier valley bacterial and archeal communities from Borup Fiord, Nunavut, Canada, to study Microbial Dark Matter (Phase II) -... | ecosystem: Environmental > Aquatic > Freshwater > Ice >... | reverse complement strand
TATAAATTTAATCAATAAGTTAATGAGATTAAATCGCAATAAGCAGAAGTATTATCAACGAGGTCTCAGGGCAAGATCGCTTATCAAGTCGGTATTCTAGCTATTGTTGTCACCCCCTCAGGCATTGAGCACAATATCTGGACGGCAAAGGGCGCGGAAGATATCTTCTAAAGAGTGAGTCACCTTTCTAATCGTATGCAATTCTAAGGTGGCGGCGATACCTTTGAGAGTATGGGTAGCCCGTAGCAAGTTATGCACGCGATTAATATTGTTCTCTTCCGCTTGCAGATTTAGTAATTCTTCCTCCAGAATTCCCAATAACTGTGGTGCTTCCATTTGGAAGTAACTATAGCTTTGGGCGAGGATATCTGGGTCTAAAGTCATGGCTTTGTTTTCTCCACTTTGAATTGACTTGCACTCTGTTGGAGATTCTGCGCCATTGTTAGTAGTGCTTTAAAGGAAGCCGAAATTTCGATGGAGTCAGCAGAGGTTTTGTTGGCGATGGTGGCGACTTCATTCATGGTCTGGGTGACAGACTGAGATTGTTGATTTTGAACTTGAGTAGCTTGGGTAATGCGTTCCACTAACTGACTAATTTGAGTCGTCGCGGCGACAATCGCATTCAAGTTGTGGCGAACCTCTGTGACTAGATTTGTCCCTTCAACTACTTGGTCGATACCTGTATCCATTGCGGCGGCGACTTCTGCTGTCCCGGCTTGAATTTCTTGCACCAATTCCTCAATTTCTGCCGTTGCTTCTCCTGACTGTCGTGCCAAAGAACGCACTTCATCGGCAACCACAGCAAAGCCTCGACCATTTTCTCCAGCTTTGGTTGCTTCAATTGCCGCATTCAAGGCGAGAATTTGTGTTTGGGTAGTAAAATTACTGATGAGGTTAACAACACGGGATACTTTTTGAGAGGACTCAGATAAGCGTTTGATCCGCTTGCTAGTTTCGGCAACAGTGTCGCGGATGGCTAAAATTCCGTCTACTGTCTTATTCATTGCCGTTTCTCCCTGTTGCACAGTGTGGTTTGCCTGTTGTACAGCTACTTCCACCTGTTCGGCATTTGTCGCCACAGCTTCGGTTGAAGCCACCATCGCCCGGATTTGGGCTAAGGCTTGGGTGAGTGCTTGGAATTGGTGCTGGGCTTGGTTGGCTAATTCGACAATCGAAGCTTCACTATCATGTCCGGTTTCGGCGACTTTCTGCGAGGCTTCTTGCACTTGCATTACCAATTGCCGGAGATTTTCTAAAGTATTGTTGTAAGTATCAGCAATCTTACCGACTTCATCTTCGGTGACAGGGGCGCGGACGGTTAAGTCGCCTTTGAGGGCTGGTTGGACAGCAGATAATAGTTGGGCGACTTCGTTTTGTAATGCGGCGTTGGCTTGTTTTTCTCTTCTGGCGGCTTCAGTTAATTGCTGTGATTGAACTTGCAATTGTTCTAAATACTCAGATTGCTGCAAGACAATTCCTAATTGCGTTGCTACTTGGACAAGTAAATTGACTTCGCCATCTTCCCACTGTCTTGAATGGCTATTTTGGTAAGTTAAGAGTAAACCCCATAATTGCTGTTCGCCTTTAAATAATGGTGCAGCGATGTAAGCTTTGGCACCCCAAGACTCTAAGATTTCTCGGCTAAATGTCAGTTCATTAGTTGTCGCAACTTCGTTGACTGCACTTGCTTGGTTTTTTCGATATTGACCACCAACACTCTCTTGTAATACCGGATCTATGACTATAGCGGCATCTGTACCAGCGAGTTTGAGATAGCCATTACCAACGTCTTCAATGATAAATTCACCACTCCAGTCAGGATGGAAGCGATAAATTGCTACTCTGTCGGCGTTAAGTAGTTGGCGGAGTTCTTGAGTGACTGAACGGAATAGGGAGTCGGGATTGAGATTTTTTTGTTGTAATCTTTCGACAATCCGTTGACCAATTTTAAAGATGAGTTGCACAAAGTTGGCTTCTCGTTCGACAAATTTTGCTAACCTGTCTGACTGTTGGCGCACATCTCCGAGGTATTTGACTTGATTTAGGGCAATTCCGACTTGAATCCCGACTTGAATCAAACAACTGAGTTCACCTTTTTCCCACTCGCGTGGTGCATCGTTTTGATAAACGCCTAATAATCCCCATAATTTATCCCCAACAAATACTGGGACAATCATGTAGGCTCGCGCTTCCATCTGTTCTAACAGTTCGATATGGCAGTCTGCGTATCCGGCAGTATAAATATCATTAACAACGGTGCTTTGCTGATCTTTGTAGCGACCACCTTGAGTATCTTGAAGATAGGTATCCTCAATCACTGGCATAATATCTAGCAACCGACTCCAGCCACTAATTGCCGATTCAGCGACAAATTTACCACTCCAATCAGGATTAAATTGATACAGCGCTACCCGACTGCAACTAAACATTAGCCGCGTTTGCTGAGTGGCAATTTTATAAATTGTTTCGATGCGACTTGCACCTAGGTTCTGTTTTGCTTGCGGGGTGGCGATAAAAACAGCCTCAATATCCATCGTCCGGGAGAGACGGGTGGTAATACGAGCGATCGCTTGTTCGCGAGTTACTGTCCGCGTTAACCGATCTGATTGCTGTTGAATCATCTGTAATGATTGCGCTTGTCCAATGGCGACACTCAGCGGTACACTCAATTGCACTAAAATTTCTACTTCGTTGTCCAGCCACACCCGTGGTGCCGAATTTTGATAAGCTGCGAGTAAACCCCACAATTTATCGTTCAAAAACAACGGCACAATTACATAAGCGCGACACTGATATTTTTCTAATGTTTCGATATAACAGGGTGAAAAACCCATTTGATAAATATCGTCAACTCGCTTGTATTCGTTGCGAGCATAGCCACCACCTTTGGTATCTTGGAGATAGGTGTCTCTGTCGGCTGAGGTAGCGGCGGTGAGTGATTTGACTGTACAGCGATCGCTCGTTGTTGCATCTACGCGAAATCCCTCTTCTTGTTGGGCTTGAATGATCGCACTCCAACCTGCACCTACAGACTCAGCGATAAACTCGCCACTCCAATCTTCGTTGAATCGGTAAATCCCGACGCGATCGCATTGTAATAGTTGTCGCAACTCTTGGGTAGTAGTGCGAAAAATACTACTCACTTCCAGCGATTGCCGAATTTTACCGACAATGCTGGAGATAAATCTCTCCTGTTGTGCAAAAGCAGCTAATTGGAGTGATTTTGCTTCTACTTGTTCTAAATACTCGGCTTTCTGCAAAGCCACTCCTAGCGGTGCAGTTAGGCACTGTAACAAGTTAATTTCTGTATCTTGCCATTGTCTGGGGCCAGAATTTTGATAAGCAGCTAGCAATCCCCACAATTTACCTTCGAGGATAATCGGCACAATGATATAAGCTCGACATTGATACCTTTCTAGGCTCTTGATATAGCAAGCGGAAAAACCCATTTCATAGATATCATTTACCTGTTTAAATGATTCGCCACGAGTATAACTACCGCCTTTGGTTTCTTTGAGGTAGGTGTCTGTATCTGCAATCGGAGTCTGGAGGTTCTTTACCGTACAACGGTCATTTGCCGTAGTATCTACTGTAACTTGTGCTTCGGGTTGGACTAGGCTAGACCAGCCGGAGGCGACAGATTCGGCGATGAATTCACCACTCCAATCTTCTTGGAACCGATAAATACTGACGCGATCGCATGCAAGTAGAGCACGTACTTCATTTGTTGTGGTTTGGAAGACACTAATTAAATTCTGTGATTCTTCTATTTTGTTGATGATCCGCAGCAGGGAGCGATCGGTGTTTTGTTGCTGTTGTAAACGTGCTTGAAATTGCAGCGGTTGGAGGTTAATGGTTAATTCTAGTACCAATTGGTAAAGTAGATTTATCTCACTTTCTTGCCAGCGTCGAGGACGGCATTGATGTACAACCAAAATTCCCCATAATTTATCACCTAGCATCACAGCTAAACTCAGGCTGGCTTGGATTTGAAACCGCTCCCAAATCTGTAATTGATAAGGAGTTAAACCGGCTGAGGCAATACTATCAAGGAGGACTATTGACTGTTGCTCATAATCAGCCATGCGGTCTAAACCAAAAGTATCTAAAGGTAGAGATTCCCGCAAAGTCGGTGTGAATCCTCTGGCAACTGATTCGGCGATGACTTTGCCGCTAGTATCATCAAAGGTGTACAGTAGTACTCGTTCGGCATTCACAGCCGTTCGTGTTTCATTTACCATTACCTGAAACAGTGTTTTGGCATCTTTGCAGGCTCGCATTTGTTGACTAATGGATACTAATTGCGATCGCAACTGCCGAAATTCTGCTTGATTTGAGATTTTGCTAAATGGTTGTGCATCCACTGTCTCGACAAATTGCTCGATTTTCCCGAGTTTTTGTAGCAAAACAGCTGCTGATGGATTGCGCGAATTCTTTAAGGTTGATTTGAGGGCATTAATTCCACTGAGTACTTCGCTGATGGTGTCGTTGGCGTGACCATTGCGATCAGGATTACTTGAGTGGGGTGTTGATGAATTTAAAGTACTTGTCATAATTGTCGGTGTTAAAAGTGTATGGTTACTAATACGCAGAAATCCAGACCAAACTAAAGAGCGAGAGTGCGGACTCATCAGCTAAGACCATGAGGAATTTTTCATAAGTGAGAATTGTTTTTTTCTATGTGTGAGCTAAGTTATTTGTTTGGAGTGGGTCGGTCGAGTTTTCTCTGGCGGTATCTACCACTGGCGTTGGTAAATATTTACGTAAGACCTCAACTACTTTTTCGTTACTAATCGGTTTTGGTAAAAACCCTGAGGAACCGACCATTTTTGCCCGAACTCGATCAACTACTCCGTCGCTACTGGTGAGGATAATAATTGGTGTATCTTTAAATAAGGAAACTCGGCGGAACTGGGCGCAGACTTCATAGCCGTTGGCAATCGGCATAACTAAATCTAAGAAGATCAGGCTGGGGCGATGTTTGAGTAATGTGGAGAGTGCCTGCATTGGTTCCCTGATACTGATATAGTCATAACCAGATTGACCGATAATCAAGCCCATTGTCTGGCTGTCAAGTTGGTTGTCGTCAATGTAGGCAATCAGTTGCTTCTTTTCACCACTTATAGTTGGCTGACTTTTACTACTTGCCTCGCTACGGGAACTACTGAGTAGTGGACCGCGTCTAATTTCTGTCACCATATCTGTATCGGAACTCAGATCCCCGATCTCTGTCAAGATGATGATGCCCTTGCGGCAATAACTAATCAGCGATCGCGTTAATAATAGCAAGTCTTGTTCGACTTTGACTGCGACATCTCGCAAGGTGCGTTCACCGTTGAGCGTGTAAACTAGTTTGCGATAGGCTTGAGCCGAAACTGTTTTCTGTAATTCTTCTGGAAGGTTGATCCGAGGTGCAAGATTAGGCGATCGCTCTGCTAATCCTTGTGTACTCCAAGCATTCCACGTTTGGGCAACTTCTCGCCACAGGTATTCCAGTTTGAGTAAAACCAGCGGTGTATTACTGGTAGCTGGTGACATTACTGGATGATGAGTGTAATCAATTACATTTCCTTGACCGAGATTAGTTAATTCTTCTAGACGAATAATGTCAAATAGCACTTCGAGCATACTGCCTTGAATCACAGCAAATGCCTGCTCCCGCGTAATTTGCTGGCTCTTAACTAATCTTTCGACATGGCGGAAATTTCCGCTTTGCAGATCGTTAGCGCTAAAGAGATTTTCGCTATCTTTTTCTAAATGGTGACAATATCGCGAGATTTGTCTGCGCCAGCGGCGCACTTGGTGTACTCCGCCACTGTCTCCAATAGCTCGACCTAAGAAAAAATGCAAGCTCCATGTTTCACCATTTGCTACAGCGATTTGCAAATGACCTGTAAATTGATTGTTGGTACAAGTTTCTAGATTTTTCCAGAGGTTAGAACTAGAGGAGACCATAAAAGTTGATAATAAAAAGCGGATTTTACTTAGTTGTTACTGCAAACAGCCCATCTCAATTTCTTCGCTCAGCTTGTTGTCTTCGCAAAGGAGAGATTTACTGCTTGGCAATTTCTAACTGCTCTTATAGTTCCCACTTAGAATGAGACACTAACGAAAAACAGGACAAATTCGCTCATTTCATCGAAATTTTATATATCAGTAATTTCAATGAATATTGAATATAAATATTGTTAATTTTCACGCCAAGATACTCTAAGTAATATTACTGTTTGAGCACCCTCCATCTCAGCAAACCAACTCAAAAGGCTCGCAGTGACGATGAGTGCGCTCATCATTACTACGAACCAGTACATTAAGTTATACTTTTTATCTTATATATTGTTAAAGACCGGAAAGACTTGCGAAAGCGCCGATAATTCCATGTCCGGTAAAAAATTCTAAAGCAATCAGCGAGACAAACCCAATCATTGCTAAACGACCGTTGAGCATTTCGGCATAAGGAGTAAAACCAGTGCGATCGCCTTGTTCATCAACATAGGTCTTCGGTTCAATCGCAAAGTTGTTCAATTTACCTGTTTCGTCAACAATGGCACCGTTTCCGCGCATGGGTTTTTCCTAATTTCTGACTCTGTAACGAACTGTAACAGATTTATTAAGCTTTGTAAAGTCAAAGATGTGTCTCGCCGTAGGTAAAATAATGAATGTGCAATCAGCAATTCCGAGCCATCAACAGTAACAGAAGCATGGATAGATTTCGAGTCGAGGTTATAGCCAAAACACCCAATCCTCAGCAGGTGATCTATGCCGCCATGCACCAAGACTATACTGATGGGTTTGTCTATGACGAGCGAGATTCTTGGCCTTCTGAGTCAGAATGTGGCGAAGTTATTGTCAAACGGCTTTTAGCCGGTGAGAGAGGACATTACGGTCCCCTAGAACATCCGCAGATCATCTTCAACTGCGGTTATTTTCCTCACAGCGTCATGCAGCAGGCGAGGACTCATCGTGTAGGAGTCAGCTTTGATGTCCAATGTCTTGCTGCTGATACAGAAATTACTTTTGTTAACTGTGAAGGTCAAACAAGCCAAAAGCTTAGGAAAACAATTGGGGAGTTATACGAACTCTGGGAAAACGGCGAAAAAGCAATCCGTCAGAGGTCTATCCGGGGTAGAAATGGAGAATCACCAGGTGACTATCGCCGTGACTGCAAGCAACGAGTCCGTAAAATGCGCCTGCGAGTTCTCAACGAAGAGACTGGGCTATTTGAGGTTGGTCATGTCAAGGATGTGATGTCTAGTGGTATTCAGCCGATTTATCGATTAAAACTTGAGGATGGTAAAACTCTCGATTGCACTGTTAATCATCGCCTATTTACCTCAGAGGGGTGGCAGAAAATGGGTGATGCAGTCGGTTTGGTGACTAATCCTGATGGTAGTGTAGTAAAAATAATGAAGTCTTGCCATGTGATGTGTAATGGTATGGCAGTAGTAGGCAATGGACTGTACAGAGATCGGAAATGGCTTGAGTCTCAGGTGGCAAAAGGACTGTCCATAAACAAAATTGCAGAATTATCAGAATGTTCAATCAACACTAAATTTGCTAAAGATTACGAACCAATACTAAAGACGGAACATTGGCAAACTAAGCCAAAGCCGCTTGGCAGAAAACTACAAGCGCATCCCGTTAAGGTTAAAGATGTGGAATATCTTGGACGACAAATGACCTATGACTTAGAAATTGAAGATCCTTGGCATAACTTTGTTGCCAATGGAATAGTGGTTCACAATTCTTTTCGCTACACGGGGAACCAGTTTATTGATGTAGTAGAAGGAAAAAAAGATATAGAAGATGTTTTCTATCTGCGTCCTGTTGATTACTACACAGATAGGCAAGGTAAAAAATACTATTATTCACCAGAACAAAGAGCAGCCGATTTAGAGTGGTGTCTGGAAGCAGCTAAGCGATACAAAGCTGATTTTGAAGGTGGGATGTCTGAGGAACACGCTAGAGGTAAAGTGCCTTTTGATTATCGCCAGCACTTTGTAGTTAGCTTCAACTTAAGGTCATTCCTGCATTTCTGTGACTTGAGAAACAAGAAAGATGCTCAATTAGAAATTCAGCAGCTATGCGAAATGATGTGGCCACACTTTGAAGCTTGGGTTCCAGCTATAGCGGGGTGGTATGAAAAGTCCCGTTTAGGTAAAGCGAGATTAGCACCATAATGTTGATTGAGTACAAATATTATCCTCTGACGATGGTAATAGAACATAATTTTTTAGTGCTTTTTAGCACAAAGTATATGCGTTACTTATCATTCAGAATATTCTGTTAAACTAATAAACTAAAGACTATCACTTTTATTATGGATTCTCTCAAAGAAAAGATTCTGGACAAACTAGAACACTTGTCTGAAACGGCACTTCACGAGATACTGAACTTTGTTGATTTTCTGGAGTGGCGAGTGAATTGTAAAGAACCTCCTTGCTTATCCGTAGAAAGCGATAGTTTACAGGAAGAATTTGACGTAGAATGGCTAGAGTCTGATTTGTCCAACTTGGATAGTTATGATCCTTACGACTGGCAACCAGGAGAATTAGATGAAGGTCTACCTTTGAAGTATGTTCCAGGTGTAGGAATAGTTGTTGTTAGAGAATGACAATTCCTTTACAGTTTGGAGATCTTGTCACGGCACAATTTCCTAAACAAAACCCTCAAGGTCGTGAACAAGAAGGTTATAGACCTGCAATTGTAGTGGGTTTCCCTAATCGTTTAGGTATACCACGCTTTTATTTGATAGCCGTAATTGCGATGACAACTGATAAATCACAAGCATGGGCAATTGCTTCACCAGATTTATACCCACGTTTTGCTACGGGAGTTGCAGGATTGAAGTCTCCATCTATTGCTTTATTGGATCAGATTAGAGTTTTAGACATTAATCGAATTGTTAATTATCGAGGAAGTCTTACTCCTGAACAGTACGAACCTATCTTACTTGGACTTCAACGTATGCTTAGTCCTTGAGTTTTTAACTAAATGTGCTGTAACAACTGTTTTGGCAAACGCTCCATTGTCCGCATAAATGCGGTATTATTTCCCAAGCATCGTGCCAACACCAATGCGCCTTCAACTTGAATTAAGGCATCCTCGGCTCGCTGCATCGCAGTTTGGGAATCAAATCCTGCCTCTATAAGCACTTGGGATAGGGCGTTTAACCAAGCCTTAAGCGTGCGTTGAATCGGCTCTCGGAACAGGGTTTGCGCCTCTCCTAAAGAGAGTACATCCAGAAAACAGGAACTTTGTCCGCCGTTGTAGAACTCAATAATAGTGGTACACATCGCTTGAATTTTTTCTTGAGGCGAACCAAAAATTATTCTCTGCTATTCACTTATTATACCAACTGTTCGGTACATTAGACATTTGAACTGACTAACTCGCTTAAATAGGCTCTTAGCTTGCTCAACGACATTTCATTGGAGATGAAGGCAATATAGTTATCTGGTCTCAATAAGACATGAAAAGAATTGTTCGTACCGAAGGTTTTTGCCACTTGCGGATCAATCCGGATGGTGTTGAGATCAACAAATTCAGTATATTGAATGTTGAGTTCCGTTTTCAGTGTTTGAAAATCGCTCTGATTGTTTGAAAAAATAAACAAATGAAATTTCGGCTGATGTAGCTTATCATAAATACTCTTGCCATCAATCAGAAAATATGGCATTCGGTCTCCGGCTTTGACCTTAAAATCTTGCTCGCCGCCTGGATTGCTTAATGAAGCATCGCGGTAATTAATGCGGATTTGCGAAATCAATAAGAAAACATTTTTTGCAACGATATTGAGGCTGAGAATGTATTTCGCTAACAGCGGGAAAATGGTCGTTCGTATAAAATTGACCAACCAATTCGTGCCAAGTTGCACGGCAAAGGCTTTATCTGTCGTTTGCAAAAGCTTTTGAGCATTTGGCAGCCGTTCTTCGTTGTAAGTCTCTAACAGTTTTTCACTTGCGTAACCTTTCAGGACAAAAGCTATCTTCCAGGCAAGGTTGTAAGCGTCCTGAATCCCTGTATTCATGCCTTGACCGCCTGCCGGAGAGTGAATGTGCGCCGCGTCTCCAGCGACGAAACATCGTCCTTCGGAAAACTTGTTGACACGGCGCGAGTTGACTTTATAAACTGAAAACCAATTGACGTTTGAGATGTTGAGCGACTGTTTAGTATCTTCTTTGATGCGCTGTTCAATCTCTGCATATAAAATTTCACCTCCGTCTTTCTCCAAACCTTCGGGAAAAGTGCCGATGATGCGATATCGCTTTTCACCTTCCATTGGGAAAACTAATACCATCGAATTTCGCGGTAGATATGCGTAGCCGGAATCGTGGCTAAACGACCAATCGATCTGCACGTCGGCGACATAGAACAGACGCTCTAAGGTGCTACCTTCAAAAGAAAGTCCTAGCCCGTGCCTGATGCGGCTCTTCGGTCCGTCGCAACCGACCAGATATTTTGCTTCGATGATTTGAGTGCCGTCGTCGGCTGTTTTAACATGAGCTGTGACACCCGTTTCACTTTGCGAAAAACTTTCGAGTTCGGTTTTCCAAAGCACGTCTTTTAAGTGAAGTTGTAGATACTCGTAAAGAAGCTGCTCATTTTTGCTTTGCTCTAGAATCAGTAGATACGGATAAGGACTTAAGCCTTGCCCGATATTCGAGAGATTAACCTCACCGCGTATTTTACTGCTTTCGAGAAAGCGAATTTTTCCGGCAATCTGACCACGATGGATGGCTTTCTGCGCCACGCCAAGTTGCTCGTAGATTTCTAGCGTGCGGGCTTGAACGCCGATCGCTTTGGAATAAGGTGTCACACCTTCGTTTTTCTCAATGATGACAAAATCAATCCCGTATCTCACAAGCTGACAAGCGAGGGAAAGCCCCGTCGGACCCGCCCCGATGATAATTACATCCGTTTTTATTGTTGCGTTCATAGTTTACGAGGATAAATGTTTGTTTGATATACGTTGCGATCGCAGTATTGCTTTTCAACACCTGTAATTTAAAACTAAACTGTCTAGTCTAGGTAAATTATAAACTAAACCGAGTAGTATGGTAATGTCAAGTTAAAAATCACAAAGCGGAATGGAACAGGCAAAATCGACCCGTGCAGAACGTCAACTTTCTCCCGAAAAAGCAGAAGCTATTTTACAAGGAGGAATGCAGGAGTTTTTGGCACATGGTTATGCAGCAACCAGCATGGATCGGGTTGCCGTCGCCGCAAAAGTATCAAAAGCTACTGTCTATAGTCACTTTCAAGACAAAGAAAGCTTGTTTACAGCGCTGATTCAACGTCTAGTGGAGAAAAAATTTCGCTCTATTTTTGATACGGTTGATGCTCAAGTGCAAACACCACCGCATATTCTTCTCAGAGAGATTGCCAATCGAGCGTTAGATATTGGCATTAGTGAGCCACAGTTCCTGAACTTTATGCGGGTCATTATTGGAGAATCGGGGCGATTTCCGCAATTAGCTCGCGCTTTTGTGAGTAATATCGAGCAGACTGCCTTTAAAATGCTCTGCCAATATTTTACGAGTTGCCCGAGTCTAAAGATCTCTGACCCAGAAGCAACGGCACGAATTTTTGTTGGTGCGATCGTACATTTTCTGATTGTACAAGAAATGTTACATGGTAAGGATATTGTGCCAATGGAGCGCGATCGCATCATCGATACGTTAATTAATTTAATTACTAATGAGGGAAGATTATGAGACTCTCACCCGATTCAGCTATCTTAGAAAACAAGCTTCTAACCTGCCTTAAATCCTATGGTATTGCTTGACCACTTTCATCCTCCCCTTAGCACGAAGCGGCACTGGCACAGCTTCCACAATGCTTGGTCAACCTATCTCTCAGAGGATTTAAATCAGGTTCTGCCAGAAGGTTATTTCGCAGAGCCAAACGCACAATTTGGTATTGAGATTGACTTTGCCACCTTTATTGAAAAAATTCCTCTCGATCCTGTTCCTCAGGAGGAAGCAACACTTCAATGGACTCCGCAAGCACCAACGGCTACGCTGCCATTTCAGCCCACAACTGACGTAGTTGAAATTCAAATCTTTAGTACTCAAGCTGGACCTACCCTTGTAGGAGCGATCGAGTTAGTCAGCCCCGCTAATAAAGATCGTCCGGCTCAACGCACTGCATTTACCTCTAAATGTCAAACATATCTGCAACAGGGGATTGGGTTAGTAATTGTCGATGTCGTCACCACCCTTTCTGCTAATCTACACAATGAGTTGATGAAACGTTTGGATTTGCAGACAGAGCGACTCAGTGCTGAACTATATGCAGTTGCTTATCGAATTGCCGAAACAGACAACACCCCTCACCTCGATTTGTGGCAAGAAACCCTGATGGTAGGAGGTGGACTTCCCATTCTGCCGCTCTTTTTAAAGGGTGGATTTTATCTGCCGATTGATCTTGATCGGACTTATCACTCTACTTGTGTCAGACAACGCATTCTTTAAATACTCAGAGAGCGAAAGTCTATTTGAACAGAAGTTTTTAGGACAAAAGATTCGTTGACTTATTCTGGCTGTAGCGATCGTTCTCTAGGCAAATGGAATAGTCGCGCCATCAGATAGGTTTTCTGGTAGCACGATAATTACTTAGGTTGTGGGTGATAACTCTTAGTGGTTTGGCTTTGGAGGAGTTTGATTTTAGGAAATCGGTACATTTATTATCCATTTGAAAAATGCCTATGATTGCAATGAGCGCTTCAATTTCCATAAATGAATTGTACCTTTGCTAGTTCTTGGGAACATTTTTTTATCAATACTCGCTAACAATTTCCCGTCTGGACTAAATTTTAAATTTATGAATTCTTCTTGATGACTTTTGAAGCTATGGATTTCTTCCATTGTTTCTAAATCCCAGAGTTTGATTGTACCATCTCCGCTAGCACTAGCTAAAATTGGCTCCACGGGACTGAACGCCAAAGCCTGAATGCAAGAATATCCTTGAAGAGTTTTTATTTCGCAATTTGCTGGCAGATTCCACAGCTTAATTGTATGATCATAACCCCCGCTGGCAAGTATTTGATTGTCAGGGCTAAATACAATTTGCTTCATCCAGTCAGAGTGAGCTGTAAAAGTATAAATAATCGTTTTTGTTTTTAGATCCCACAGTGCAATTTTTCCCCGATTCCCTGCTGCAAGCAGATCTCCAGTTGAACTGAGTGCCAATGGATAGCCATAGTCAGCATCTAAATTTACAGCACCCAATTCTTCACCAGTTTGTAAATTCCAAAGTTGAACTGGTTGCTTACGATAACGTCTTGCTAGTACTTTTCCATCTGTGCTTTGGGTAACATAAGCGGTAGAAGATGAACCACCACCTGTACGAGAGTTCCACTTTTCTTTATCGTTTCTGCCTGGTGAAAGGTGCCTACTAGTAATTGTACCCCAGAAATAGCTGCTGATTAAGAGAGGATTTGAACTATTGTTAGCTTGAGTAAAAGCAACAGTAGGGTAGTATGTGCGGGACGATTGCAAGCAACTGTATGTTTCTTCTCCTGTGCTAACTCGCCACAGTTTAAAATCTTTAGCGCTTTTGCTAGCTAGAGTCTGACTATCAGGGCTAAAAGCTAAAGATTGGACTGCTGCTTTATGTCCTGCGAGGAGGAAGATTTTTTTACCATTTTGTCTGTCTAGCATTTCAATCTGACCGTCTATGTCTGGTCCGCTTCTAGCAGTGATTCGCCCATCTGGACTATGTGATTGAGTTAGAATTCCGCTTGAATAACCTCTGAATGTACGTATCTCATGACCAACGTCAAATACCTCGAAGGGTTCCCCTGTTCCTATCACCCCTACATCTTCGGCATTGCCGTCCAATACAAAGGAAGTACAATTGGCGGAGTGGTTTTTGAGATTTTGAATTAACTCCCCTGTCAACGGGTTCGACATTTTCAACTCATTGACATAAAAACTTTCGTAGATATTTTGTCCATCTGCACTAAAAACAACTGAGACAACTGGCTCTGATTGGATATTGATCTGGTTAATTTGCTCGCCAGTATTGACATTAACTAAGGTAATATTTTCATCCCAGTGATTATATGCCAACATCTCACCATCATGACTGAAAGCAAAAGATGGTCCCCATACTTTTAGTTCTAGATGTAGAGAATGTTCAATAACTTTTTCAAGTTCGCCCAAAATAGCTGATTCCAGGTTAGCCTGCTTTGCCTGAGCAATTTCTGCTCCTCGCAGGTCAGCTTGTGTCAAAATTGCTCCTTCCAGGTCAGTCTCAGTTAAGTCTGCCTTCTGCAAATTGGCATTAGTCAGGTTTGCTGCTTGTAATTTCCCCTTCGACAAATAGGTTTGCCGCAAGCTAGCTTGTTGTAGTTGAGCTTTTCGTAGTCTAATTTCTGCCAAATCAGCCCGATCTAAAATACAGTGTTCTAAATTAGCTGCTGTTAAATGGGCACCTCTTAATTTAGCTTCTCGGAGATCGGCTCGCACAAGTTGAGCACGAGGCATGTAAGCATCATTAAGATTAGCTCGTACTAAAACTGCACCCATTAAATTAGCTGCATCTAGCTTTGCCTCACTCAGATTTGCTTCACTCAGATTTGCACCACTCAAATCAGCACCTTGTAAATCTACTCTTGCTAGATTAGCCCCACTCAAATTTTGTTCACTAAGATTTGCCCAACTGAGATTAGCTCGATATAAATCAACCTGCTTGATTACAGCCTGTCGGAGGTCAGTACCATTAAGGTTGGCACATCTCAAGTTGGTTTGTGTGAGATTTGCTCCGCGCAAGTCTGCTCCAGCTAAATTTGCTTCACTGAGGATGGTCTCTGACAAATTTGCACCTTTGAGATTAGCTTTCTCTAGATTAATTCCTGCCAAATTTGCTTGACTCAGGTCAATATTCTCTAGGTCTAACTCAGTAAAATCACGCTCTCCATGCTCGTAAGCTGCCAGCAACCCCTGAGCGCCACCAATGTCGCGCAATTGCATGCAAGCATCCGTTTTATTCGTTTGCGTATCCTGTTTTTCTGGAAGCATAATGATAAATCTTTGCTGCGAACTAGAATTAAGAGAGATGTTGCAATGTATCCTTTGCTGCTGCCCGAACCAGCTGATTACTGTCTTCTGACAGTTGATTGAGGATTTCTCGAACAGCTTGTGAATTTTGAGCCACGGCTAGCCGTTCCAGCCAGGAGATAGAAAGGCTTTTTTCTTGTAGTAATTCCGGCGAAATCTGAGGTTGCTTTAAGGCAATAAAGCTAACCCAGGGAGACTGTGACTTGGCATAGTGATTGATTACCAAAGCCTTGCTATCAGGATGATGAGATAAGAAATCAGGATTCAGTTTCAAGTAATCTGTTGCATATTCCCCGCAAAGAATACGCTCCACAGCTTCTATTGGTAAGCTGGGATTCACCATTGCTTTTTTACGCACTTCATCTGAACTATCACCCGCCAGTCCCTCTAAAATCTGAGGCGACAAGTTAGTTTTTTTTGCAGTATGCATCCGAACTATGGTGTTTTCATCTTTGGCTAATTTTTCCAAGGCGCTGATTGGCGTATTTGGGTTTTGGGCTACTGCCTGACGAACACTTAGTTCTGGTACTTGAGCTAGTTTTTGCGAGCTGCTAGCAGGGGTTTTGAGGTGTTGAGCTACAGCCTCACACACTTTAAATTCAGTGGCTTCAGCCAGCTGTGCTAATAAATCAGCAGGCAAATCAAACCGACGAGCTAAAAATAGACGAGCCGCCTCACCTCCCTCTCGTACTAATCTCTGCAAAATGGTTTCTAAGGGACTGGTACTTTCTTCTGCGAGGATGTCTAAAATACACTCTTCTTCATCATGACGGCTTTGGTTTTCACTTGACATTTTATAGGCGATCATTCCACTCACCTGTGCATCTCTGGCTAATTGCTTAAAGAGAAGATTTATTGGTGCATGCGGATTTAGGGAAACTTTCTGCCGAACTTCAGAATCATCGTCATTAGCCAACTGTTCCAAAATACTGACTGGTGCATTGGCGTTTTCGGCGACACCTAGACGAAGTCGTTTTTTAACGCTTTTGGAGAATTCTAAGAGCAGTTCGGGTGGTGTATTTGGGTGTTCGCATACAGTCTCAGGGTCTGTTTGTGCCAACTTTTCCAACACAGAAGACGGAGTTTTTGGATTCTTCTTGACTGCTTCGATGGTATACTCCCCTTGTCTTTCTCCGATTACTTCAGCAGCAGTTTGGGCAACGTATGTATCTGTATCGTTTAACAGGTCTTTAAGTACAATTAGGGATGTATTGGGATTTTGAACGACGCTAAGACGAACTGCTACCCATTGGTCTTTGCTCAAACTCTCCAAAGCATCACTAGGTGTATTTGGATTACGAGCGACAAATAGTGGTTGCGGTTTGCCGGATAATTTTCGTAAAGTATCTATGGGAGTATTGAGATTTTGGGCTACTCTGATCAATGTGTGATCATCAGTATGATTGGCTAGGTGCTTAAGAATGTCAGGAAAGGTAGCAGGAGAACAAGCAATCTCTCTACAAAAAAAATTTTGATAGGTTGATTCCTGTACCCAATGTTCAACAATAAATTCTGGGATAGCGCAAATACCAGTTAGGACAGCAAGACTGCGAACATCAGCTTTATAAGCAGAAGGGATGATTCCTTTAATTACCTCTTTAACTCTTTGCTCATATGCGTCTGTTAATTCTCCCGCGAGATTGATGTGCAAGCGGGCAGATTCCACAACTTGAGGATGTGGGCTTTGGGTTAACCGATTTAAAATACTTTTAGGAGTTTGGACGTTTTTGACTAACGCCAGTTGCACTTCCAAATCTGCCTGATCTGCAGCTTGTTCCAGAATATAAATTGGAACATTGTCCTGTTTAAGAATGCTTCGCAAGGTAGGTAAGGGAATTTCTGCAAGTAGATTAGGATTTTCTAAGAGCAGTAATGGAAACATGGGGTTGTCCAAAATTTGGGACGGAAATTCTGCTCCCAGTTCCAAAATTACATCAGATGGGGTGTTGGGGTTGCCTGCAACTTCCTGACGGGTTTTTTGGTCGGTAGATAATGCCAGTTCACGCAGCAAATCAGGATCAGTACTTGGTTCTGCTGCTACTAATTGTGACTGTATTATGTTTTCTGTCAGCGCAGTGATAGATTGCTGGAGTGCAGTGTTATCGTCCATTACAGGGTCTAAATTAGTAAAGTTAATAGTAATTTACTGAGTGCTCGTTCGTATTAATTCCATTAATTATGCTTTGTTCTACGCAATTGGAAAGACAACTTAAGCGATTCCCTAGTTGAAACAATATGGTTTAGAGCAGAATAGATCCTCCGCGCCCCTCCAAAAAAGGGGGGAAAGCTTTTCGAGAGAGAATTTAAGAGAATCATAGCTCCATAGATACAGCTAACCCAAGCGTATTTGTACTTGAAATATAGCAAAATTAGGCTATGTGGCGTGACCGTATAATTTCTGAGGTTATCCATAAGTTTGAAAAATACAATGTATGTATATGTATTTAGATTTGTAAGCATGACGGGAAGGACTAATAAAATCATTTCTCACGCGAATTGGGGGGATGACAATGATGTATCAGAACTTATGAATAGCGCAGATTATGGCTCTTTGCCTTCTGATGCGCTTGTATTAGACGATCAATTGGATGAGCCAACAAATTCAACTACTCATGGAAAGGCTAATCAATTTCCTCAACAGCAAGCAGATCAGCAAGATAATTGTAAAAGTTTTGCTGATTACTTCAATTTAGGGATTGACAGACGCCAATTGGGCGATCGGCAAGGAGCAATTAACGCTTTTAATGAAGCTTTACGACTTAATCCTCACAATGCTCATGCTTACTACTATAGAGGAGTAGCCAGATTCGAGATCGAAGATTACATTGGTGCAGTTGAAGACTTTAATCAGGCTATCCGTATTACTCCCGAATATTACAATGCTTATCGCCAGCTAGAAAAAATTCGTCAAAAATTATTAGAGGGTTGTAAATCCTTATTGCCTACACCTAACAACGCTATTACGTACTATCAACATGAAAAGCCTCGGTTGCGACTTAAAGATTATCAAGCAGCTATTAAAGAATTTGACCAAGCATTAAAGATTAATCCTGAGCTTGCTGAAGCACATTACAAGCGCGGCAAGAGTCTCCATCAATTAAAGAACAAAGAAGCAGCAAGCGAGGACTTCAAAACGGCTGCAAGACTTTTTTGCGTAAGTAACAATGTTGAACAATTAGCTAAATGGACACCCTTTGAGTTAGGCGAATCAAATAGAGAAGAAGCAATTTCTTATTTGATTCAATATCTCTCTCCTCAAAGCTCTTGCAATCAAAAAAGGCTGACTGCTTCAGCGATACACAAACTTGCAAAGAATTTCAAAAATAGCTGCGATTTAGCTATTCCTTATTTGTTAAATAATTTATCTGAAAATGCCCCGCAGGTAAGACAGTACACCTTAAAGGCACTTTCTGCACTTAACTTGTCTCAGTCTGCAATTTCGAGAATCACAGAAATTGCTGAAAAAGATTCAAAAGATTATAATAGGGATCTCGCAAAGTCTATACTAGAAAAAATTAACTTTGGTAGTAATTAAATATTTCTACATGATTATTATAAATATAAACTGGATGGCGTTTGAGCGAGCATGCAGCCCGATTTATACTGGCGTATCTCAATGCACACAGTCAAATTCACCCGTAACAAAAGAAAGGCTTGTAACCGATAGGGGAATTTTGAATGTGAATTCGTGCAGCAATTACACCGCAAGGCAAAAACCAGGTTGACACTGGGGTAAGTCTGGAAAAAGCGGCAGCGCTGGCAGGTCATGATAGCCTGGAAACTATCTGTCGCTACTGTAAGCCTTCACCGCATGATTTGGTGGCAGTAAAACTGAGCAGGGAAGAAGATTAAAATGGGAATTCTATCCGTAATTTCTCTGCAACCATCGACTAGTCATAATAAAAAATTCAGTAAATTTCTCAATTTAAACTAGACATAGCAAGAATTACTGTGTAAGAGATGGATTGGTTTAAAAACAAGATTAATGAAATTTCCTCTCTGGGCAAAGCTTTTAAGTGTAGCAGCATTAGCCTTTTTAACTGCATGCTCCGCTAGTCAGTCCCAATCGACAGCGCCAGACTCAAAACCTGCTACCGCTACAGAAGCGACAGCGGCAGCCTCACCACCTGCTGCCGTCACAGAAGCTACAGCGCTAGCCTCAACACCTGCGGCTTCCGTCGATACCCCTTCCACAGCCGTTACTCCAAATTTATCATCGACAGTGGCTACCTCCGCAGATACCTCTCCCGCAACAACGGTGCCCTCATCAACAGTTTCAAAAGATCTTGATCGGCTACAGCGGAATAAAGCTTGTCCAGGATGTAATTTGAGAGGCGCTAACCTAGTTGAGGCTGACCTCAAAAATATTGATTTGAGTGGAGCGGATTTAAGTGGAGCCAAGCTAGATCGTGCTGACCTAACAAATACAAAATTAGTTGACTCATATCTTGCACCTAACCGTATAAACCAGGAAAAGGCAAATCTGTATAACAAATTGAGACACTAACAGAATAGTTTAATCTCAGTAGTAATAAGTAAATAATACAACAATCAATACTGTATTATT
>Ga0209512_1002462_pt1 | contig 19646 bp, 18 predicted proteins | sample frozenSSSSmetaG_FD_184142 | JGI IMG/M metagenome (GOLD analysis project Ga0209512, IMG submission 184142) | Glacier valley bacterial and archeal communities from Borup Fiord, Nunavut, Canada, to study Microbial Dark Matter (Phase II) -... | ecosystem: Environmental > Aquatic > Freshwater > Ice >... | reverse complement strand
CGAGAAAAAGCAAACAGGCTGGCAACAGATGTAAAACAGGCTTCAACTCAGTACGTAGTTTCGAAATGGCAATGGCCACCTGATTTTCAACAGTTTTCACCGAAATATTCAATATATCAGCCACTTCCTTTTGTTTCATGCCTTCAACCTTATGAAGGATGAAAATCTGTCGACACTTTTCAGGAAGATTTTCAATGGCTTTGTTCAAATGTGGCATAAATTCATCGGGTTCTGTCCGGATTTCATCTGAACTCTCTTTAATAAAATTGAGGTAGTAATTCTGATGATGCTTTTTCCGTGCCGATTGTGTCCTGATTAACTTTAGACACTCGTTGTATGTAGATTTTAAAAGGTACGACCTAGTATGGTCAGGCAATGTTAATCGGCACCTGTTCTCCCACATCCTGACAAACATACGCTGAACGGCTTCCTCCGACTCATCCTGATCGCGTAGGAATACCATGGCAAACCGGCACAATTCACTGTAATAAAGGAGGAATAGTTCGTCAAAGGCTTTTTTGTCGCCACTAATGATTAATTCAAAAAGATTTGGATTTTTCAAGATACCGTTGAAAATGACAATTAAATGTGAAGATTTATGATCTTTTCCATAGTGTTCAATTTGAAGTAAACATAGGCAATTTTCACAATAATTGGTATTCGCAAAACAGACCACAAAAAAAGCCTTGAAAACAAGGCTTTTTTCGGTTTTCAGAAGGGAAGATCATCTCCTTCTTTACCGGCCGGTTCCAATTCCCTTTTGGATTTCTTTGTCTTTTTGGAAGCTTTTTTTGATTCTCTTTCTGCTTCTTCAGATTCTTCCTTTTTTGAAACGTAGAGGGTGTAGTCGCGACCGAAATTGTCGGCTTGTTTCAGTTTAGCCACTTCGAATGTGACGTATTTGACGCCGTCGTATTCGTAACTGAATTTTTCAAGATCTTCCAGGCGACAGGTACATTTTGCAATGTTCAGACCTTCAACTTGCTTTCCTTTTCCGATGTAAAATTTCTTAAAAGTTTTCATGGTATTGATTTTTAGATAAAAATTATATGCAAGTGATCAGCGGACCATGGAGGGGCTGTCAAGAAACGTGGAATACCGGACTAAACGAAGAGAGGGAGGATATGCCGCGAAAGTTCTTGACAGAGCTGAGCGGTACCTGGAGTGGGAGCTAACTTAGCGTAGAATTTTATAAAAATCTCTTACCATCCAAAACTTTTGATTTAAGTCGGAATACATGTTTGAAGTGCATTCGTAAAATGTATTTGGCGAGATGATCTATTCAGTGAAGAGTGAGACTATATATTGTCACGCGATGGTAAAATTGCCGGAATTGGTGCGACGAAACACGACTTCCAAATTGACTGTGAAGCTGAAACAATCAAAAGCAAAAAGGATTAGAAATCCGGGATTGGAATGGTGGTAAGAGATGATATCCTCTGAAAATCCATAAATAATGTTTTCAAGGCTTTTGGGGAGCAAACCAGGAGTGTTTAGTTCTAAACTTCTAATTCTTTGTTCCGGCAAAAAAAGAATATTTTCTCCTTTTTTTATCAGCATGCGTAAGGATCTGCATCCATTGTAGACATCTTCATTGGCAGCACTTGAGAGAAACTGACGGTAAGGTACCATCACCACTTGTGCAAAATACTTCACGTGATGATAGCCAGTAATAAATGGTGACTCCCATCTTAATTTTGCAATTAGAGCAAATAAATGAGAATTTGGCATTAATCTGTAGTGTATCATTTGAATATTGCGGCATCGTTTTTTATCACGGATCTGGTCATTGACCTGCATTTCCTTTCCCAACGGATAAAGACAGATGGTATGCTTTTTAATGCCTTGAAGATCAAAGTTTGGATGCAATAATCTTTTCAGCTTCAGCCCTAAAAGTATGAAGCAAGTTGATTCCTGACTTCTCAACAATAATGACAATCTCATTTTGCTCTTTTGTCTGACAAGGTTCAAATGTACAACCGGATAGTGTAAAGTTGAATATGTTCCACCCCTCTTCAGTCCGGATATGACCTTTGGCGCGGACTATTTGCGGACGATCAATGAAAAAGCGGGTTAAATGGTCCGCATTAAAAATGGTATCTGAAGTGAAAATGAAATTCTCCTCCTTAAAATTTCTATCGGTTAGGTTCGAATTAGCCGGCAAATTCAACAGGAAATTATTTTGTTCGGGATTTTTAGGGTTATCATTGCCTGATAAGTAAGATAAAAAGATGTTCGTCGATGTACTTAAATTGTGTTTTTTACCTGGGAATAATAATTTAAACTTACCAATCAAATTATCCTGTTCAGCTAAAACGGTAATTAAGTCACATTTGCTGAATACAATGACATCGGCTTTCGAAATTTGCATCCGATAAATCGGATTAAGCTGAAGTCGGGGATTTTCAATCCCGTAAATATCAACCAGACAAATAACAGGCATCAGTTTGAGAACTGTAATATTGCTTACTATATCTGCAACCATATCGATTCCACCTAATCCGCTGGGTTCTATGATAATCCGGGAATAGCTTCCCGATTGGACAATTTTCTCTAAATTCTCCTGAAAATATCCTTTTGCAGAACAACAAATGCAACCTCCCGAAATATCAAAAACTGTCCCGGTACAGGAAAAAGACCGGAGCGTTTGACTGTCAATCGAAATTCTTCCGAATTCATTGATAATCACTGCCCATTGTTCATCGGCAGGTTTTTGACTGAGGATTTTAATGATAGCTGTTGTTTTACCTGAGCCCAGGAATCCTGAAATGATGTTTACTGGTATTTTTTCCATATTGAAAAAAAAACCGGACGATTATTTGCCCGGCTTGGTATCTCTTTTACAATCCGTATTCTTCCGGAATAAATTTGCTTTGATCAATAAGAGGTAACATCAGCTCCACAAATTCACTTTCATTGTCAGGGATGCTGTTCAAATCATCACGAAGGATGGGAAGGTAACTGGTTTCCATTTCGGGAAGCTTCATTTTCCCTGACCGGAGTGCCTCTTCGATAATATCGAGTGCGGCAAGTGCCCCGTTTTTAGCGTTTGCCACATACGACTCTCCTTTAACGAGTTCCTTTGAAATCCTAATCACATTCTCAGGTGAAAGAATCAATGCCTGGGGATCCGTATAAACATCCGATGCAACCAATAATTGCTGTAATACTTTACAGTGCATTTTTCCTGCACGTAACGCTTCGTTCATCAATCGGGCATCGTATTCCAACTGCTCAAAATAGGCTGTTGGTGCCATCCCTGATAACAATTTGATATTTTGAACTGATTCATTGCTCCATAAATCAGCACAAGCTGAAGCAATGTTTCCCAACGGACTCAAATGGGCACAAGCTGCCGTTTTTCCTTCCATTGAAATAGGAATACCCGTAATCGCTTTGAGGAATGGCCCTTCATAACCGCAATCCTTATCAGGACCAACTGCACCTTCCTCCATTGCAACAATGGAACGGACAACCGAGATAACACGCACAATGGCTGCAAAAACTTTCGGAATGTATTTTTTCTCAGCCAAAACCATAGCCGTATTGGCAAACCCGCAAGCGGAATCGCCAGCTGCTATTTTCCCATGTTTATTTGCTACTGATACAATCTTTTGCCACAGAAATCGCATATCTCTAACCCCCAGGACAGACAATGCAAATACCATTCCTTTCACATCGCACATCATCAATGCCTCATCCGATACCTCTTTGCCACCAGTACTTTCGATTGACAATAAATCACCTCCTGCAATCATTCCGCGCTCAAACAGTTCCATCATTGGTTCCAAATATTCTGAACTGCGCTGTCTTGCTGGTCGTTCAAACTCCCGCAAGTCATTTGGCGTAAGCCTTATTTCGGATTTAAGTCCATAATTTTGATAATACTTTTCACAAATCTCATTCATGATTTTCACGATCTCCACCCCAATGGATGGATTTTTCGTCATTTCCAGCAGTGTTTCGAATTCAAGGACAACACCTTTGGAATCCAGATGTACAGCGCGTTCAAGTGCTCCTTCTGCGATCTCCCGGTAATGCTCGTAAACCCGTTCAAGTGTGCTTTCATTGATACTCATGATTGGAAGCGTAAAATTGAGTTCGGCATATACCTGTCCACCACCAATTTCTAATCCCCGCCGTGTTTTTACTGGTTTTGGGGCGATCCCGAACATCAAGTCCTCAGGATTATTAATAATTAAGCTTTTATACTTCATCGTATTTAATATTAGTACTTTAATAGATTTTACTATGTTTAACTTAAAGGCAGGCAATTCAATTGTGCTATGTTCCCAAAGCATTCCATTTCATTCTCCAATCAGAAAAATGTATTGTTTTTGTATATTCTTACGAGGCCAGCCTGTTCATATATTCAACTGCTTTTTGAGGATCCGGCGCATAAAAGTCGGCACCAATTTTTTGACAGTATTCATCATTAACCGGAGCACCACCAATAAGGATTTTTGTTCCCGGCGATTGTGCTTTAATAGAAGAAACAATTTCACCCATGTTCACCATCGTTGTCGTAAGTAGTGCCGAAAGTCCGATAACTGCTCCCGGATTGTTTTTCAGTGCTTCGATAAAACGATCTGAACCAACATCAACTCCTAAATCAACGATGAACCAACCACCGCCTTCGATCATCATTGCAACGAGATTTTTGCCAATGTCGTGCAAATCACCTTTTACTGTACCTATAATGAAAGTCCCTTTTGTTTTTATCTCGCCCGAGGCAAAATAGGGTTTTAACTGAATCATCGAAGCTCCCATTGCCTTAGCTGACATGAGCATCTGTGGAACAAAAATCTTGTTTTCCGAGAATTTTTTACCTACCCTTCCCATTGCAGGAATCAATGCATTTTCGAGTATTTTCTGTGGGTTAATTCCGGTTTCAATGGCTCTTATGGTTAGTTCATGTGCGCCATCTTCTCCTTTTAGCTGTGGAGGATACGGCGATTTTTTATCCACTTTTCCTAATTCTACAGCTTCAAGTAATTTTTCGAGTATTTCTTCCATTTGTTGAAGTTTATCTGATTAATAGTATTAGCCAAAAATAGCATCTGACTGAAGCGATATCTACACCTATTTTTACTACTTTCGATGCGATATTCACATTATATTCTTAATCGGTACAATATCTACCACTATGCCGGCATTGCTCGAGAAAATAAGTGTCAAAGAGGACGAATCGTTTTTCATTGGGATTTTTCAGGACAACCTGGAAAAAAGCACCTGGCATTATCACAATAATTACGAAATTAGCTTTATCACTGAAGGTTCGGGCAAGCGTATTGTTGCTGATTCTATCGAAGAATTTCAACCGGGGGATCTCGTCTTTCTAGGGCGAAATCTTCCGCATGTCTGGATCCCCGAAAAAGAAACCCGAACGCCTTCGAACCGGACATTAGAGATGGTATTTCTACAGTTTACATCTGATGTATTGTGTCCTCAGCTTTTGAAATTACCTGAATTTAAATATATTGCAAAGGCCTTAGCCTTTTCGGAAAGAGGAATTCATATTGTTGATCAAACGCTTAACGAGGTGAGCGCGATCATGCTCCAGTTGCCTTATTTAAAGAGTTTCGAACGCATGATCCATTTCTTTAGAATGATGGATATTATCGGGAGAAGTGAAACCAATATTCAACTGGCAAGCAAAGAATATCTCAAAATGCGCTTTACAACCGGCAACAAGCGCATAGCGACTATCCATGAATATTTAATGAATAGTTACCGTGAAGATATTGATTTGAAACGAATAGCTGAACTTGTAAATATGGCTGAAGGTTCTCTTTGTCGATTTTTTAAAATGAATATGGGGATAACTTTATTTGAATACCTTAATAAAATAAAGGTAGAATTTGCCTGCAAATTATTAATGGATCAGGATTTGAGTGTTTTGGAAGTTTGTCTTGATAGCGGTTTCAATAACCTGAGCCATTTCAACAAGCAATTTAGAAAAATAACTGGAGTGCCTCCATCGGTATACAGAAAGCGGTTTAATGGATTGAGATAAATTTTTACGCTTGTTAATGCTAAATGAATTAGGATATTAACATTAAATTGCAAAGACTTGCGACCAAAAAAGGGGATTTCCCCTTCTCTTAATTTACCAGGCATATGGATTACCGCATCCATTATAGACATCCTCATCTGCAGCACTTGAAAGAAACTGCCGGTAAGGACCTTCACCACATTTGGTACAGAATACTTCCCTTGATGAAGGCCAGTAATAGATGCTGGTTCCCTTTACCAGCTTCGCTTTGCATTTGGAACAACTGGATGAAAACTTAGCAGTGATCATCCTCGGATCATTTTTGTATTGGCTCATTCTTTATTACCGCTGCCCTGCGGATTTGTATAGGTACCTGGCACGCCTGTTGAATTATTGAAATCGGGTGAAAAACGTAAAATATTATTGTATTTATCTGAATTAAAATCCTTTAATAATTTAATCCATGAAGCTGATAAGGTTATATTCAAAGAATAGTTCAGGACCGTATTGTAAAACACACCATCATGAACACGATTATTCCGGATATAGAGGTTCAAATCCCTGATAAACCTGTGGTGATGTTTTTCAAACCGGCGCTGGTAAAATTCAAGATTTTCAAGAAACTGAAATTCAGTCATTGGTTTTGCCTCCTGCCCGGAGGACTTATATTGGCATCTGGCACGCCGTTGTTAATTATTCGGTAGGCTGATAAGAGGTGATGACAAGGCGGCCGTCTTCGACCTTCACGTAGATAATTTCATTGGGCAGGAAACCAGCCTTTTGTAGCCAGTTGCCAGAGAAGGTCAGCTTTGGAATCACCTTAATGTCACGTGTATATTTCCTGGAAACATACTTTGGCTGTAGTTTAAATGTGCGTGTCATCGTTAATCCTCCTGAGGTTTAAGGATGAATATGGCGGGTGTCGGGTCATCAAAATCCTGGCCTTCGATCGTTGCTTTAAGCTTTACAAGACGGTAAGTGCGGTCACCGCCGGTAAAGACTTCGTTCTGTTCCCAGTTATCTGCATCCGGGGTATGGGTGATAAAGTGATACTCGAGGAAGCTGCCGGAACATTTTTTTGCCGCATAAATGAATGTGTTCAGTACATCGCAAAGGCGGCCTGTACTATCGAGTTCCTCCTCATAACCAACAGGAACCTGAACATACTTTGAAAAGACACCCAACGAAAGGTAAACAGGATACCTGATCCCCATCTGCTTTGACAAGGAATCATCCACCCGGATCAATACACCATCAGCAACGGCTTGTTTTGTCGTGTAAATGCTGATTAAACTCCAATTATCCATCTTCATATTTTTCACCGGTGCCTTCCGGATTTATTTAAGCATCTGGCTCGCTATAATTTGAACCAGTGAGAATTGAGCCAGGCGGATTCTTGTCAAGGGCGGAATGTCAGTTTCAACCAGAGGTGGAAAAACACAAAAGAGAAAGTGACCGAGCACGAAGTGCCGGGGGTGACACAACCGTACATCAGAATGGCCAACCCTCCGGCCCTTGACTTTTCCGATCTGGCGATCAATACATTTGGTGAAAAATTGTAGGAGAGAGATCTTCTGAGTATACGAATTACACGGATTGAAACAAATTACTCGAATTATGACGAAACGAAGTTCGACGAAGTCAAATATCCGGCATACGAAAATAAAAAGCCGACTAAAAAAACAGACCCTGATATTCAGGGTCTGTAATTCAAACTAAGTAGTAATAACAATCCGTATTACCCGCTTGTAAATTTTAGCAAACCGGATCATATGTTTTGTGCCTGGAGAAATCCCATTCCAAAATGCAATTACATGAGAACAATCTTTCAACATTACGATATTTCTTTTCATGCCAGCTCCTCTTCCATCTAAATCCCAGTTTGGTTTGTGAATTATTAGTGGAAAGTTGTTCTCATTTGCATATCGTTCGGCAAGCCTATCACATCCTTTTGCACCTCCTGAAATGATTGTCGGACATTGGATATTCTGCAACATGTAATCACATTTCTTTTTAAGCAATTCATAATCATCAAATTCTCTGGAACCTATTATTGCAACATTCATATTTAGTACCACTGCCTTATGGATTTATATTGGCTTCTGGCTCGCCATTAGTTTTGTACGGTCATCATTGAGCCGGCTGGATTCTTGTCAAGGGCGAATGTCAGTTTCTGCGTAAAGGATTAATCTGATAATCAGAGAGTAATGCAGAAAGTGACCAAGCACGAAGTGCCGGCAGGTGATGCTCCCAAAATTTAAAACCGCGTCACCTGCCGGCCCTTGACTTTTCCAGGCGGCGATCAATATCTTTGTACAAGACTGGAGGAGAGAGATCTTCTCAGAAATGAATTACACGGATTTAGCAAGGATTATGTGGATTTAACCGGATTAAATTAATTTAAAAATGTGCAACCGTATTGCATCAGGTGAATAAAAAAATATTGTCTTAAAACAGTGAGCAGCAGCGAACAAAAAAAGGGAGCAAAGCTCCCGATTTTTCAAAAGTTGATTAAAGTTTCAACTTCGCGAACCTTGGAATCCAGCGTACGTTTCATCTCATCAATTACAGTGGTTATGACCGATGAGTTTGATGTTCTGAATTCATTACCAGCAGCATCCCTTAGAAGGATGGTCGAGCTCAGTGAATCAGCACCAATCTGGAAAGTTTGAAGCTTACGCCTTGATTCAGCCAAAGCCCTGTACCGGTCGATCAACAGCGTAAGATCTTCCACCCTCTGAATTTTCTCTTCAAGCGTAGGTTTGCGAACTTCTTCTTTCTCGACAATTGTCATCGTAGCAACCGGCTTTGGAGCTGGCTCAGGAGCAGGAATTTCTTCCTTCTTCTCTTCGGTTTCATCTATCACGATGGACAGAACAGGAGCTTCCGATTCCTTAACATTGGTCAGAATGTCATTCTCTTCACTGACCACCTTGCGTGCAAGATTCTTATTAGTCATGCGTTTCACCGGTGCCTTCCGGGTTTATTTTGGTATCTGGCTCACCGTTAAATTAAATTTCGGGCAAAAGAGATTGAGCCAGGCGGATTCTAGTCAAGGGCGGGATGTCAGTTTCAACCAGTGGAAGAAGAAACAAAAGAGAAAGTGACCGAGCACGAAGTGACGGGAGGTGAAGAGTAATGATACATAAAAGAGAAAACCGGACGTCCCTTGACTTTTCCGGCTGGCGATCAATACCTTTGCCCCGGAATTTGAGTTAACAGTATTTTCTCAGAAATCAGATTTAAATCGTTTTAAGAACCTTCTAAGAATTATCTTATCCTTTTAGGCAGATGGAATGCAAAAGAAAATATTTTAAAGCGATTGATTTTTGGTAAGCGTTTGTATATACCTTTACAAACGACCGTGGATCTGAACATTAAAATACCAATAAATGGAAACATTCTCACTTGACAAAAAGAACCACATCGGGTTATCTAAATTGTTACAGAAACTGGACATCTGTTTTTCGAAAAGTGAAGCCGAAATTTTAATTATTGGCAAGCATGTTTCTGTGAACGGTATTACTGAAATCCGAGAACATGCAAAAATCAGCTTTGGTGATATTGTAGAGGTTAAAGGTCATAAAATCATGATTGAATAATAATCGACGGCACATTAAATTACAGGAAATTTCATTCTTACCTGCATTCCACAATCTTAATTTTCTCTTTGGTTAAACCATTAAGCTCGTAAACAAGCTTGTCGATTTCGGAATCGAAGCTTTTAACATTTTCGTAAGGATTTAATTTCAATTCAGTTTGAATTTGCTTTACCAATAATATAATTAGATTTTGAATTTCAAATTTATAAGGTATTGAAGAATCAACCTCTCTAATTGGAAACTGTTTTAGATCCTTAACAGAGAGTCTTGGAAAGTCTTTCGCTTCAATCTTATTTGAAGTAGAACTATTGTAAAAGGAAAATAATTTAGAATTCAAATGCCCACATATATACTTTATGGACAATATAGTATCTCCTTTGGGATTTATATTGAGTATTGTTTTGTAGTTATAATGTATTTTCTCTAAATAAACACAATAAATTTTAAACAACTCATTAGACCCGAAGGTCTTGCTAATTTAACATCCCAATAAAGAGGATTCAATAATGCGAATAAATAGATTGTTTTAATTTTAAATGCTTTTTCATCAACGAAATCAATTTGAATTGGCCAAAAGGTTTTGTAATATGGTCATTACATCCTGCCGTTAGCGCTATTTCCCGATCGCCTTTTTGTGCATAGGCCGTTTCTGCTATTATTACTACTTGGTTGTTGAACAGCCGTATTTGCCGGGTGGCTTCATAGCCATCCATTTCGGGCATTTTAATATCCATCAGTACGATATCGATATCCGGGTTATTGCAACAAACTTCAACGGCATCAATTCCGGTTTTTACTTTAATAATTTCTTTGCCGAGTTTTTGGACTGCATGTGAAATAAGTATTTCTGTTGCTTCGTCGTCTTCTGCAATTAATATTTTAAGTCCCGAAAATTCCTGATTATTCAGATGTATTGGTTTTTCATCATGTTCAATACTTTTAATCACCTTTATTTCCTCTTTATCGCTCATAATTGGAAGAGCAAACCTAAAGATGGATCCTTTACCCTCTTGACTTTCAATCAACAATTTTCCTCCTTGCTTTTCAATAAAATCTTTGCAGATGACTAACCCTAATCCTGTGCTGTATTCACCTTCCGTACCTTTACGGTTTGTATTTGCATTAAGACGGAAAAGATTCGTGATCATCTCCTTATTCATTCCAATTCCTGTATCCATGATTGAAATCTCAACTATTTTACCGGAAACTGATTGTGCTGAGACCGTTATTCTTCCACCTTTGGGTGTAAATTTTACGGCATTGGACACTAAATTTCGTAAAATGGAATCCAACATATTTTTATCAGCAAAAACGCACAAATCTCCAGGAATTTCAAAATCGATCGTAATGTCTTTTTTAATTGCGTCTTCAGTAATCTGAATCAAACTTTCAGATATAACGGAATTCAATAAAAGTAACTCAGGTGCGAAAATAGTTAACCCTCTTTGCATACGCGACCACTCTAATAGATTTCCGAGTAAGCGGAAAACATTTGCTGCAGAGTTTTTCATCGCTAATGCCAATTTGTGAAACTCTTCAGGGGAATCTTTTAGAGCGTCATCAACCAATAACTCCGTCAATCCCATAAATCCACATAACGGGCTTCTGAGATCGTGAGCAATAATGGAGAAAAACTTATCTTTTTCAGCATTAACTTTTTGAAGTTCTTCATTTTTAATTTGTAATTCAAACTCTACCCTTTTTTGATCGGTAATGTCCTGAAATGATCCATAAACTTTTTTAGTTTTTCCGTTTTCCTGATAGGATTTTCCAATCGAATGTACCCATCGATGGTTCCCTTTTTTTGTAATTAGTTCCAATTCCAGATCGAAAGGTTCTCCATACTCAATTGCCATATTAAGCGCATCTTTAATAGCTGGACGGGAAGTAGGTGCATAAAAATTAATTCCATCGCTGACATTAGGATTAAATGCAAAATCAACTTCATGTATGCGGTAAACTTCTTCAGTCCAGTGCAGCATCTTGGTTTCAGTATCAAATTCCCATCCACCAATTTGGGCAGTTTCACCAGTCAATTTTAACAAGGCATTTTTTCTTTGTAATTCATTTTCTATTTGCTTGCGTTCGGTGATATCGCGAATTATCAATTGGACGGCTGGTTTATTGTCAATCCTGACTGACATCGCTTTTACATCTACTTCAACTTCAGAGCCATCGAGTCGTATAAATTTTTCTTCAGCAAGAGGCAACACATCTCCGTCATTCGTGAGTTCCGTCATTCGCACATTGACAAATTCCAGATAATCCGGATGAACAAATTGGATAACAGGCTTTCCGATCAATTCGTCCGTTCTTGTTGCTGCTGTCAGGTGAAGCCCTTCCTTATTTACCATTACAATTTTATCTTCAGCATAAATAACAATTGCATCCGGAGAATTTTCAACTAACTCACGATATTTCAGTTCACTTTCTTTTAAAGCCTGTTCAGCGTGTTTGCGTTCAGTTATATCTTGCAATATGCCATGGGTCTGTTTGAATTTGCCATTCAAGTCGTGACCTATCTTTCCATCGAAAGCAACGAGCAACAAATTTCCATTTTTATGAATCATTTCATATTCGCTATGAATCCTTCCCAGTAATTTAAAAATTTGGAATCGCATTCTTGCTTCAGACTTATATGCCGGAGCAAGAAAGTCACCAAACCATTTTCCAATTACTTCCTCACGGGAATAGCCAAACGTATCTAACCAATGCTGATTTACTTCAATAAAATGGCCGTTAATATCAAGCGACTGATAACTAAGCGGCGCTTTATTAAATAATAACTGAAACCGTTCTTCACTTTCTATTAAAAACTCATTTGCTTTTTCTTTCTCAGTAATCTGTATTTTAAGACGCTGATTATTATAGGCTTTTTCAGAAAGTTCGTTGGCAAAAGCAAATAACAATTTCGCTACGTTATTAAATTTTTCAGCAGACATAACAGGGACTTCGCGCAGCGCCTCCAAAAAATCTGTCCGGTTTGCACCAATTTCATCTGCGTATTGCATCGTCGTTTGCTCACTTGAATTATCATTTAGTACTTGCCCTATTAGCCAGTTGGCGATGTGTTTTCCCCCAACGGTAATGCTTGCACCTGCATCCCATAAACCGCAACTCATGCATGGCTGAATAATAGGTCCGGAAGAATTCTGATTGCCAATAGCTGCATCAGATTTATAACAATTCGAAAGTCCTTTTTCTGTCTTTCGGATGATATTACTGCATAACCTGGTAAAATTGCTGGGTTTGGTAATCGGAATGCCATCCGGGGTTGTAATAATAGAAGCTACACCATTAGTATCGGAAAATAAATCCTGTAAGTGTTGAATTTCTTCAAGGTTAAATATATCACTAAACTGAATGTTGTTTAATGGATCATCCGTCGAAATTGGTTCCTCTGTAATCGTTTCCATTTATTAGCTGAATTAAAACTTCCTTTGTATAATCCTTCTTTGAAAATATGAGTACAAAAATTTCAATTTGCTTCTTTTAGCACTGCTAATCTCAGTTGAGATTAACTCGTTTTGGTTACGAATTTTCTTATACTGTTTGTCTACGTCTATCGCTTTGCATAGAATCCTGAAAATTCGTTTCAGTCGTACGGAACTCAGACCATTAAACCTGGAGATGTTTAATGGTTTTACTCATTAGAGAAATGCGCTGGATGCAGCTCCGGTTTTTTCATTTTCATTGATTATAATCCAGATACCATAAAATCTATTACCCCAAATGGGAAATTATGCAGCTAAATTAAAGAATCGAATAAAAATTTATTAACTCATAAATGTACTCATAAAATTACGTAAAAAATCACTATTAAGAAATAAAAAACATCGGAGCTCCTTAAGCAGATAAACAGAAGACGGAATCCTGCCTATCGGGAATTAGGTTCAGGGAAGCGTATTCTTCCACATGGTCGTAAGCGGAGAACAGCTGGCGGACGCATAGACTTCCCCGAGTCTGTGAATGAGAAAAACCAAAGTACCTGCAGTCATTTGATCTCCGCGATCATCACATTGATTTCTTTGTGCATTTTTTCTGAAAATAAGCCTGTTTAACTCGCAATATTATCCGTCAAAAATGGCAAAGAAGTGTCGGCAAAAAAAAATAGTTGTAAAATGCATTTGATAGAGCTTCGCCTAAAAACTGGCAAGTGCTGGTCTTTATAAAACAGCTGTAATGGTTTTTGCAACAGGTGTAAAATCAATTATATCGCAATTTATCACTAAAAATATTTTTCAAAGAAACGCACCAGGCTATCAATAATTTTCTCTATATTTATAGAATCAAAAAATCTTTATGAAAAAACCTGACTTTCTATTCCTAACCGGTGTAGCAAACCCTGAGATATTAGAGATTAATCAGTTATTAACTGCTAACGGAATTGCAGAAAACATAAATATGGCCGGTCACCTTCTCGTATGGGTGCCAAAATTAACTGATTCTCAAAATCTGCTTAACAACGCACAAGCTATTGCAGACATTGAATTATTACAAATTTTAAACACAACTCCAGCTCCTGGAGGATCTACCAATATTAATTCGAATATGCTGAACCTTCCATTGTATCCACCCTGCATTCCCGGATGCGGTCTGAATAAAACCAATTTTAATAAACAATTAAAATTCAATAGTTATGAAAAACTTTATTAGTATTACTGTCCCGGACGAAGATCAGGGTTTGGTGTTTAAGGCAGTCGGGGATATTAAATTAACAATGCCTTTTTTAACCAAAATGTCGAAAAATTTTAGCGATAGCTTATCAATGATGAACGATGGACGAAAACCGTTCGTCGAAAAATGCCTTGATTATGCTTCCCGTAATCCTGACCTCCGTCCGGATGAAAACATCGTCACAGAAGGAGAAAAGGACCTCAAACTGTTTTCATTTCTTCAGTCTGCGGAGACCGAAATTGCACAACTGCTTGAAATGGTTCACGATACGCGCCTGTTGGCAGGATCGGAGGCTTACGATGCGGGTCTGAGAATCTATCGGAAAGCAAAATACAACGAAAGTATCGATGTACCAGGCTCGAAAGCCATCGTTGAAGAGTTAGGCCGATTATTCAAACAAGGTGGCTCTGACAACAACGAATCAACAGTAAATTAACCTTTAATACACCGGTCCGGGAACCGGTGTGTTTTGCGGGTATAGTGCTTTCGCCGTGGCGATGCATCATCCTATTGTGGAAATAGGAAATCCTACCCCGGAGGTATGTCATCCTATCGTGGAGATAGGAAATCCTATCCCGGAGATGCGTCATCCTATCGCGGAGATAGGAAATCCTATCCCGGAGGTACGTCATCCTATCGCGGAGATAGGAAATCCTATCCCTGAGGTACGTCATCCTATCGAGGAGATAGGAAATCCTATCCCGGAGGTACGTCATCCTATCGTGGAGTTAGGAAATCCTATCCCGGAGGTAAGTCATCCTATCGTGGAGTTAGGAAATCCTATCCCGGAGATAGGAAATCCTATCCCGGAGATGCGTCATCTTATCGTGGAGGTGAAACATCCGACCGCTGAATTGGAAGGGCTGAATTTCCTGCCGGCTACATCCCGAAGAAAGATCGCACCTTGCACCGGGATTCAGCCAAATTCTCAAAAACCAGATGGGGATAAAAAAAAGAAAAACCAACATTGAAGGGTGGGCAAAAGGGAATTTGTTAGCTGGTATATCTTAAATGACAGAATGTAGATATTTAGCAAGAGCTTAATTGTTAAGAAATTGAATAGTCATTCACTCCCATGAAATTCCACACCATATTGAATTTCACAACTCCCCATCTTTATAAAATCTTTATACGCTGAAGCATCATCCTTACAAAACCCATATAGAATCCGACGCATTTTTGTATCGTTCTAATATGATACAATTATGAATGCAATAATTTTAATAAATACATCCAAATCCCTGGAGTTGAATAATACGATTGGATATGAAATCGGAGCTGTAATCGCTTTGATGATCCTTGGGTACCTGCTTTATTCGCTTATTAAACCTGAAAAATTTTAAACGATGACAGCTCAAGATATTATTCAGATCCTATTCTTTTTTGCCTTGTTAATCGGGCTTACCCCGGTTTTAGGCAATTACATGAGCAAAGTATTTATGGGGCAAAATCATTTCATGCTTCCCGTTTTCGGTTGGCTCGAAAAACTGACTTATAAATTCATTGGAATAAATCCTGATGAAGAAACAAACTGGAAGTCTTTTACTTTCAGTTTACTCCAATTTAATCTGATTGGATTTGCTTTTGTGTTCCTGATCCAACTTTTTCAGGGATATTTGCCGTTGAATCCTGCAAACCTTCCAAATGTATCGTGGCATTCTGCATTTAATACAGCAGTCAGTTTTGTGACAAATACCAACTGGCAGGGATACGCCGGCGAAACAACGCTCAGTTACTTCGTGCAAATGATCGGACTTACTGTTCAGAACTTTGTAAGTGCAGCAACCGGAATCGCTGTTTTATTGGCACTTATCAGGGGCATCTCCCGGAAAACCACCGATCAGCTCGGTAATTTCTGGACAGATATTACCCGATCAATCCTTTATGTACTGCTACCGCTTTCAATTCTTTTTGCAGTTGTATTGGTTGGTCAGGGGGTGGTTCAGAACTTTAAATCGTACGAAACAGTCCAGACTTTACAGGGCGCAACCCAGGTTATCCCGATGGGTCCGGCTGCTTCGCAGATTGCGATCAAGCAGCTTGGAACAAATGGCGGTGGTTTTTTTAATGCAAACAGCGCCCACCCATTCGAGAACCCAACACCGTTTAGTAACTTCCTTGAAATGTTGTTTATACTGCTGATTCCCGCTGCTTTGACTTACACCTATGGCAAAATGGTTGGTTCAACGCGACAAGGCTGGACCATTTTTACGGCCATGTTGATATTACTGGTTGTCGGTTTATCTATTTCATTATATGCTGAGTATTCATCTAATCCGATTTTTGGAAATTTACCATTAATGGAAGGGAAGGAGACGCGTTTTGGAATCACAAACAGTGTGCTTTGGTCAACTGTCACAACAGCAGCATCCAATGGTTCAGTAAATGCGATGCACGATAGCCTATCCCCCCTGGCGGGAATGGTTGCAATGATCAACCTGATGCTTGGTGAGATTATCTTCGGTGGGGTTGGTGCCGGGTTATACGGAATGGTAATTTTTATCATTCTTACCGTATTTATTGCCGGATTAATGGTTGGACGCTCACCGGAATACCTTGGTAAAAAGATTGAGGCATTTGAGGTGCAGATGGCTATTATTGCAGTTCTCGCCCCAAGTTTCGTAATTCTTCTTTTCACTGCCTGGGCTTCAGTAAGCAACAGCGGATTATCGGGCCTGAATAATGCCGGACCTCATGGGTTCTCCGAAATTCTATACGCGTTTAGTTCAGCTGCCGGAAACAATGGCAGTGCATTTGCCGGGCTAAATGCCAATACCGTTTTCTATAATCTTACACTTGGATTTGGAATGTTAATTGGCCGTTTTGGCATCATCATCCCGGTTTTGGCGATCGCCGGTAACATGGCAAAGAAGAAAATTACACCACCTTCTGCAGGCACTTTCCATACCGACAACGGATTGTTTATAGGGTTATTAATTGCAGTCATCCTTATTGTTGGTGGATTAACCTTTTTCCCGGCTTTATCGCTTGGGCCGATCATCGAACATTTGCGAATGAATAATTAAAACCACATAGTCACATCGAATGAACCACATAGTCACATAGAGAAAATAGATGAAAACAATTAAACCACCTAGTCAAATAGTAAACATAGAATGGAAAAACAAAGTAAAACTCACAGAATAAAACTATATGTTCTATGTGACTATGTGGTAAATTTAATATTGAAAACTATGTGTTCCTATTTGACTATGTGGTAACTAAAAACTATGTGGTAAATAAAAAGAAAAATGAAAAATCTAAATAAAACAAGCCTGTTTAATAAAAAACTTGCATTTCAGGCTGCAAAAGACAGTTTCATCAAATTGAATCCTGCATCGCTGATTAAAAATCCCGTCATTTTTATTGTCGGATTAGGTTCAGCTATGACTACAATCATTGTTGTTGCCGGGATCTGGCAGGGAAATTTTTCTTCGTTTAACCTTCAGATTGCAATATGGCTTTGGTTTACAGTGTTGTTTGCCAATTTCTCTGAGGCAATTGCCGAAGGCAGGGGCAAAGCGCAGGCTGAAAGTTTACGTAAAAACCGTACCCAAATTGTAGCCAGGCAGATGGTTGGTAATCAGGAAAATTTGGTGAATGCCACCGAACTTAAAAAAGGTGACATTGTAATTTGCGAAGCCGGAGATATAATACCGTCGGATGGGGAAGTGGTTGATGGGATTGCGAGTGTTGATGAATCGGCTATCACAGGCGAATCGGCACCGGTTATCCGCGAAAGCGGTGGTGACCGTTCGGCAGTAACAGGAGGAACGAAAGTCATCAGCGACAAAATACTGATCCGGATTACTTCGGAACCTGGAAACACGTTTATAGACAGGATGATTGCCTTGGTCGAAGGAGCAAAACGTCAAAAAACACCCAATGAAATAGCTTTGTCTATCCTGCTTTCGGGTTTGTCGATCATATTTCTATTGGCAGTGGCAACACTTCCGGCATTCTTTGGTTACAGCCTCGCTGCTTCCGGTTTACCCATGTCGTTAAACCTGACAATGCCGGTTTTGATTGCCTTATTGGTTTGCTTAATCCCAACTACGATCGGAGGTTTGCTAAGTGCAATTGGTATAAGCGGAATGGACAGGCTTTTGCAACGCAATGTGATTGCAACAAGCGGTCGTGCCATTGAAGCAGCCGGAGATGTGGATGTGCTTTTGCTCGATAAAACCGGTACAATCACATTAGGTAACCGAATGGCTACCAATTTTATCCCTGCGGAGGGTGTAACTGTTGAAGAGCTTGCCAATGCTGCACAGCTTTCATCATTGTCGGATGAGACACCCGAAGGGCGTTCAATTGTTGTTCTTGCAAAGGATCAATTCAACATTCGGGGCCGCGAAGTTCAACAGTTAAATGCGACGTTTATCCCTTTTACGGCACAATCGCGGATGAGTGGCGTTGATTTTAAATCCGATGACGGTAAAATTCACAGGATCCGCAAGGGCTCATCAGAGGCGATCCGCACGTTTGTGCAAAATAACAATGGATTCTATACTCAAAAAATACAAGACATTGTTTCAGAATGTGCACGTCAAGGTGCGACTCCCTTGGTTGTGGCTGAAGATAACAGGGTACTTGGAATTGTTCATCTGAAAGATATTGTAAAAGGAGGTATCAAACAGCGTTTTGCTGAACTTCGCAAAATGGGAATCCGTACGGTGATGATTACGGGTGATAATTCTCTGACTGCCGCTGCCATTGCTGCTGAAGCCGGCGTTGACGATTTTATGGCCGAGGCTACGCCTGAAGATAAATTACGCCGTATCCGCGAAGAACAGGCAAACGGGCATTTGGTCGGTATGATCGGTGACGGAACGAACGATGCGCCGGCATTGGCCCAGGCCGATATTGGTATTGCGATGAATACGGGAACCCAGGCAGCACGCGAAGCCGGTAACATGGTCGACCTCGACAGTAATCCGACCAAATTAATTGAAGTTGTGGAAGTTGGCAAACAATTATTAATGACACGCGGGGCTCTTACCACCTTTAGTATTGCCAATGATGTGGCAAAGTATTTTGCGATTATTCCGGCCATAGCAATTTCGCTCTATTCGGGTAAAAGCGGTATTGGCCCGCTGTCTGCATTGAATGTGATGAACCTTGGCTCTCCGCAGAGTGCGATTCTGAGTGCAGTGATTTTCAATGCAATTATCATTGTGTTATTGATTCCCCTGGCTTTGAAAGGCGTTCATTACCGGCCGGTTTCAGCAAATACTGCTTTAACCCGTAACCTGTTGATCTTTGGTTTAGGAGGAATAATTGCACCATTTATAGGAATTAAACTGATCGACTTGATTATTAATATTTGAACCACATAGTCACATAGGAAACATAGAATGAACCACATAGGC
>Ga0209512_1002460_pt1 | contig 19657 bp, 20 predicted proteins | sample frozenSSSSmetaG_FD_184142 | JGI IMG/M metagenome (GOLD analysis project Ga0209512, IMG submission 184142) | Glacier valley bacterial and archeal communities from Borup Fiord, Nunavut, Canada, to study Microbial Dark Matter (Phase II) -... | ecosystem: Environmental > Aquatic > Freshwater > Ice >... | reverse complement strand
CAAGTCCACTGTTAACCGCAGGAATCGGGACTGTACAGCATTAGCATTAGCGTAGCTGAATATCTCTATGTGAAGTACCTCGTAAAAAGTATGTGCCCTAGGGATCGAAACAAGCAAGGCCAACAGAACAGGATAGATATGCTTCTGATCTAATTGGCTTACGAGCAATCCGCTTAGGATCACAAGTCCAATAGCAAGCAAAAGAGAAAGAACATATGCGCAGCGTAATTGAAAATCGGTGACAATCAATCTTGGTTCGTCTTGTTTATGGCCAGCGCTAGTGCCGCCATGATGATTAGCGCAAAAGGCGGTAAGTGCTACGATACACGGGTATATTGTAGCTGCTAGGATCACAAGTGAAAGAGAAAAGTACAGGTCTGGCGAAAAGCCTCCTATGTGAGTAGAGGTATGCATTAGAATAGCGCGTGATGCAGTATCTTCGAATGAGGAGGCAAAGATACGGACGTAGCAGCCACGAGCGGTGACTGAATCGAATCGATAAAGAATGAAGTGAGGCGGGCACCGTCTGCCTCGTTCCTGCAGCTTCTTCTTATACATTGAAATGGACCTCATGTTAGAGCGCATGGATTCACAGCTCGTTGGAGGCCAGATCCACCTCGTTCTCAATACGAGAAGTAATAAAGAAGCAATCAAAGTTCTGGATAATGGACTTGCTACGTCGGAAACATCGCCATTCGAGAGGTTCCACAATAGGTCATGGTGTGAAGGCGTGCCACGTTCATTTTCTTGTCCCGGAATAATGCGATCACGCTGCAGGTGTTGGCGAAAGACTCGCAAACCACCATAATCACGGCTCCATTCGGTTTTAGGCGATCACTTGTGAAAGGAATTGAACGAGTTCAGTATAGCGCGCGTTCATGTCATTGACTCCTTGAGAAGTGGGCCACGCCATCGTCCGGAAGGGCCGCGCCGCCAGCCATCTTGAAATAATTAGCGTCTTCTCTCTTGCTCCTGGGGCAGGGAGAAGCCTGCCCAAGCGTTACACTGCCGACCTGAAGGTTCGACAATAGCAGGCAACAAAGCCACGTTAGAGTTAATCTTGATTGGCTCCGGTTGATGACTCCAAGGGTGTCTCATCGCAGAGAAGATTACGCTGTGGTACTGCCTTCATCAAACGGATTTCCTCCCAAGCGACGAATGACGACTGTGATGCGGGGTAATACGATAGAAGTATGAGATAGGTGGTGGCATGCGCCACGAACTATCAATTCATCCCCTTATCGCGCGTTGTGTTGTGTGGAGCCCATGTAAATCTGCGAAGCCTTCACAATAAGCCAAATCACTATGTAGATACTTCATGTTATAATAGAAGCGAAGACCGTGACTTTTTTTTTCTATTCATCAATCGTCAATACTACTCACATCACCTTTATCTCTGATATCAATATGGCGGTTGTTCTTTCCAACTACCGTGAGGGCTCTTTCAATTCCCTTCCGCCGTTTGAAGTGGCTGGTCCAAGCTTCGACAAGGTAGATGGGGCACACATTATAGCCAACTCCATGATGCCACTGTTTCGCAAACACAGCGTTGAGAGGATTCTTGGGCTGCAGCTGCTGCATCACCACTTTAAGCTCCAACCCGAAGAACGGCTCGTGGATTTCAACGGTACCTCCGTTCCAATCGCACTAGACATCGATCAACTCTCAAATTTCACACCATCAGTTTGGGGCATCAAGTGCGACAACACTGAAATTGAACTTTCTCCCCTGGAATTTGCACTCAATTCTGGAGACAGTACTCTTGATAATTCTTCGCCATGGTCCAAATCCAACTTTCAGGAGTTGATAACTTCGAAAAAGGAGTTTTTTATTGAGTACACTCAGCTCGTCAGAGATCTTGGGATTGATAATATCTTTGGATTTGCACGCTACCCTGGCGATGGATATCCAGGTCGAGTTGAGATTACTGTGGGCCGGGCACATGTCAATCTCACTCCTACACAGGTAGACAATGTTCTCTTATCTCATCGTAACAAACAAACTGACCATATGTGTAAGGGCAAGATATATGCTGTTGGGAAGTCAAGAGAGGCAGCGTGGTTCTTCACAGATGACTTCATCCAGCACGGTTGCAGGTGTCTATGTCCAGAAAAAAATGGTGTTCACCACGGACATGGCAGTCATCATATCACACAATCCGGTTGAATGTTTAGATCTGCCGTTAAATATATGGGTTAGGGCAAAATCCATTAGCAGCACACGTGTATTTATCAGTTTTCTTTAACTTGCTCTGCATGTGGTTTTTCCAGCCTGGTTTTCCATATGTGTTACGCAAATGCGAGAGCATCAGATCTAATAAGATAATAAACCAAAATCGATGTAATCAAAGACGATGGTGCTTACCATGAATTCATTCACAATTAAAGCAGAGTGGCAAATGGGCTATGGGAGTTTAAATTGGAATTATTCACGTCCACTAGTGTCTAGGATTCCAATCACATGCGACCATCGCCATATGAGCATCAACCTGATGAACTGCTCTAAACCACCAATATCTCCTGCTCTCGTCATGGCGAGCGAGGACTTTGTAGAAATCGCGTGCAATGCCACCTTCAGAATGAGCTCGTTGATTGACACAGTCAAGATAGAAGGCTCTATCCCTTATCATAATGCTCGTATGCTTGACAGACCATTCAAATGAAACAATATCTCCATTCTCGGAGCGGACTTCAGAAGGTTGATACGTAAGAAACCGAGGATAAACAGCTGCGAACTGAAGCGGAACCATATCTGACCAACCAAGGTCAATAATCCTGTGTGTTTTGAGTAGTTGTTTTATTTGCTTATTATCGTGAAGTACTCACTTTTCGACATCTGAATTGCCATTAACGATAATATTTGCGTCAGAAAGATCCCCATGGATGAGCACATGTGGTGCTGTGTCAAGATCTGGATCCCAAAATTCCTCTAATAAGTCGAGCTGTTTGCGACAACCGTCAACTTCTCCTCCTGGGTAATTGTTGCACAAAGCGCGCTCAATCTTTCGATTGATTCTAGAGGTGATGTATTTCTTTGCTGAATCTCCTATAAACTAGCTGTCAGGAAACAAGTTTGCACACAGACGAAGTGGTTAACTTACCAGGCCTCTGTATTTGGAGGAGGTCAAGTGTGGCCTCTGCTATGGCATGGATGATTTTTCGTCGATGAGATAAATCGGCTGGGCAAGTATCCGTCCAGCGTAATGGTTCGCCATCTGCCCATTCCACTGAGATAAACGGCGCACATATGAGTGGATTCCCATGGATTTCATAGTCAATCACCTTCTGAAATCTAGCAATATTGAAGCTCTCGATGGCCTTCAAATATTCCACTTCTTTGCTCAAGATGTATGAGGTTGCCTCTGTAGATTTGCGTTGGATACGTATGCCTATTTTCCTGCCCTGGTGATCTTGAAGTGCGAAGACAACGGCCTCGCCACCCATGAGTTGCCCGTTTTCGGTTCCGAGGATGAATGAACATGAGGTGCACTGCGAAGTATTGTTTGGCGAAAGCGCTCGCTTGCACACTTGCAGAAGGACATTTTCGGGACACACTGTTGTCGACATATTATCAGTCACTACGAGGGGCTTTGTAACGAGCCACTCGCTTTCCTTCCCAATAGATCCATCAACAGCAGCAATGATATAAGGGAAAGAAGGATGCTAGATCTTGCGACTGCACAATATGTGTCGTTGCTGTTCGTTGGCCTTCCGAGCTGAATTTGAAGGAAAGGTCGAAAGAAGGGAGGTACGGAAGGAAAGCAAACTGAAAAGGTCCAGTCGGAATTTGCCGAAGGCGGTGAACAAGGTTTTGTGGTTGCAGCGAGACACGGGCACGGATAAATCCGGAGCGCGTATCAGTCGCTTATTCGCTTAGTTGAAGCGCCACAATCTCATCAATTATCCCACGTCAACAAATCCATATCAGGAATCAGTCTCCGACCATCATCGGATGTTATCAGCCCGCCTGTGCCATTAGCATTACATTATTTAGTTGTACCGAGACTGGCTAGAGACTCTGATACAAGGGAGAGCGAAAGACCCTGTGCAAAAACTACGCGAAAACTGCGATTCAGCATGGGCAAGTTGAAAACCATTGATACTCAAGATCTGGCGGTGAGTAAGTTGATCGTATCTCCATGGCCTTGCTAATGACAGCAAAGGACTGCATAAGGCGCCTTAACGGACTTTCCACTGGCTATAAGACCCTAGAATATAAACGCGCCAACAAGACGGGCGTAATCAGATCTGGCATCAGGATCGCAGAGCGGAACCTTTCGAAGATCGGTCTTTCAGTCCGTATGAAAATCAGACCCTCAATATTTATATGCTGATGGATCTTAGGTTCAAGATATCAACAATCTAAATATCATTCACGTGGCCGGAACAAAAGGGAAAGGATCTGTGTGCGCGTACGTCGAGTCTATTCTTAGAACGTGTGGAAGCAAGACTGGTCTCTTCACATCACCACATCTTATGACTGTTCGTGAGAGGATCCGCATATGTGCTCAGCCGCTTTCCGTGACTCTCTTCGTGCAGTATTTCAATCACGTTTGGGAGAAACTTAACGCTGTTCCTGACGAAGAACTGGGATATTTCCATTTCCTAACCCTTCTATCTTACTATGTATTTAAGGAGGAAGGTGTGGAAGTCTGCATTTACGAAACGGGAGTAGGTGGGGAGCGTGATGCAACAAATATCGTCTCCCAGCCGGTTGCTAGTGGCATCACCACACTTGGGATCGATCATCCCATAACGCTTGGGCGAGGCCCATTAGATTCCCTCAGCAAGAACATCGCCTGGCATAAGTCAGGGATTTTCAAACGAGGATGCCCGGCGTTTACAACGCTTCAGGAACCGGAGTTTTTAGATGTCTTGCAAAGTCGTGCCTTCGAACTTGACGCTCCTATTACGATAGTGGGCATTAATCCCTCGATCCGAGGCGACGTTTCTGGCTTGGATACAGAGGTGCAGAAGTTGAATGCCTCCCTCGCGGTCTCACTTGCCAACACCTATCGGCAAAAGCTATTGGATAGTGAGGTACTCCATGACGAAGTCTCAGAGGCTGTCCTGCTTGGTGTGAAGCAATGTCAGTGGGGTGGACGACTTCAGACGATTGATTTTGGGCCTTGCAAGTGGTATATAGATGGCGCACATAACACTGCTAGTATCAAGGTCGCCGGCAATTGGTTCAGCAAGATACCAACAGCACCAGTGCCTCGAATCCTCATCTTTAACCAGCAATCAGAGCAGCGAGGGGGTGAGGCCCTTCTCAGAGATCTGTTCAATGTTCTCACAGCCGGAGGCGTGCATATCGATTACGCCATTTTCACCACAGATCTTGTTTGGATGGATGGAACTGTAATTGAAGGTACTACGTGCTTCGACCATTTTATAGTAGGATACTGAGTAAGATACAGATCTAGTGAACAGCAACGTCGATCCAGACACTGTCTCGAGTCTTCGCGTTCAGAAAACCTACACTGAGGTTTGGAGGACCTTGGACAATAACACGGAAGTCATGATAACGGCATCAATCGAAGAGGCCATGACTCGTGCACAGGAAATTGGGGCCGCAAATGGAATGCAAACTCTGATAACCGGAAGCTTATATCTCGTTGGTGGAGCTTTATATATTATTGAGGCGATGTCTAGGTAATCATAAAATGGGAGTCATATTATCATACACGATATAGTATGCAACCACAACGAATACCCTGAAGATACAATCTCCCTGCTTTCCCAAACTGTCTCGTGGACATTTATTGCCCAAGTGCCTTCAACGATGCAAATCAAGTGTAGCGTATCGGTTTAGTGTATGGATTATTCATTGTGATCTCTTCTAAGGGTGAAGATATGGGAGTCAAAGGCTTCATCGTTAAGGTTAATGACTGTTAGTGAGGACTTAGATGATCGTTGGGTAGCGCCCTCAGCTGCATATCATGTGTGATAATTTATATACGCTTCAATCGCAATGTGCTTATTTTCACTCAGAGGGCTTCGAGTCCATACTAAATCCCGAGGACGTTTTCCCCTACAAGTCAGAGAATAATACAGTAAAGCAATTCCGGTCGGGAGATTCATACTCCTAAAAAATTGCCTTCTGATGGAAGTTCATCAAGCCACTTTCGAATTCGTTCCTTTGCACACCCTTCACATTTGCCTTCCTGAGATGTTCGTTGATGCCCACACGGGGTATGTCTTGTGCATTCATCGCATCTCTCATTTTTTGTTCGTTTCCCACGATATACAGCCTCCGACTATTTTCTCGTTTTCCTGTCTTTCTCCCGGTCAAGTTTAAGTTTCTTCACCAATTCCGTAATATCGTCCGCCGGATTAATAAGCTCCGCTCGTGCGTCCCCTTCTGTACCCCCACCATTGCGAGTCGGGCGTTTAATGAGGTCAGAATATTTCATGAACTAGCCGTCATCCCCAGTCCTAATCGTCGGACCTTATCTGCACACCTCGGATCCTAAAGTTGGATAATCTCAATACTGTATGAAATATGACCAAAGATGGCACCCATCTCCGCTTCTTCTCTTTCCACTCACCGAGAAACAATAATATTGGCTATAATGGAGGAGATGTGAACGCGCTACACCGAATTCGTTAAATTCTCTTCACAAGTGATCGCTTACCGCCGAATGGATGCGCTGAGCTATCTGCCCGAAGGCCCGTGCCGTTGACATCTTGAAATGTTTAGGGTCATCCATCCAACCGTCTTGCTGCGGAGCAGGGGAGAAACCAGCCCTCGTCTCAGCATTACATATCCAGATGCGACGTGATGAACAGGAGCAAATAGAGGCTGGGCGGGAGTCGATCTTGGTTGAGTCCGCCCATAGATCATGAACTCCAGGGGTGTTTCTGTCAGGCAGGTGATCGGTCCGGCTGCCCATGGAATGGGTAGAGATGGGAGTTGCTGATGAAGGAGTTATGGCTCAGGAAATCACTAGCAAGGGTGGTAGCCCTCAGCAAATTGCCCCCACACTGGAATGATTGCGAGTCAAGGCATCGTTTTATCTTTGGTCTCTCCTTCGAACCCTCAAAGACTCACATTCGATATCGCCGTCAAGCCAGACAACTCACCATTGCATGGATTTGATGCCCGAAAGCCAGGTTTCAGCGGCAAAGCCAGTCATACCTTTAGTTCTTCGTATTTACTTGTGATTACCCTGTCAGTTCACCGAATGTTGGACATCAATAACGGAATCCAAATCCGTCAGCCAGCTGCCGCCCACACCAAAGCGCAGTGAAACATCACAGGCAATGGACTGGCAAAGGAAGCGACGAGGAGGATTGGCTGTGCAGTCCCTCAAGGTTGATCATCTGCTGATGAAGGCGATGCCAATCGTAGAGCAGTACGCAGTCCATCTCGCTATAAACTGGACATATCGCCCGCCTCTATAATCTATCATGCTTCAATTTTATCTCAGAAATTCAAAGATGCCTACCACCATCCTACTGTCCCTGACGCGCCCCAATCCGAAGGTGTATAACTATGGTCCTCCGGGTAACCTTACGATCGGCCCCCGTTGGGTCCCTGTCGAAGGTATCCGACAGTGGGAAGACTTCACCTACAGCATCTTGGCCGCGAGGTTCAAAACCGAGCTAAAGAAAAGTGTTTCCTCCTGGGATCCAAGCGATCACATCAAAAGGTGTCACTTCAATGAAGTAGTAAACGAGGACAGTGTGGAGGCCTTTTTAACGACTAACTGCATGCTCCCCATAGGCAGTGCACTGTACGAGGTTGACAAGACACTGTGCATGGGTGCGGCATCAAAATTTGCCAGGCCTGATGGAACAGGGTTACCTGACTGGGGCTGCGGTCATACATCTCGAGAACCATCGAGCAGGCACAACTTTTGCCCTGGAGATATAAAAGGCTCCTCGAAGTGGAATAGCAACCTACTGTATGATGTGGATTGGGAAAATTACCAGAACGAACCTGACTGGATCAACATCGCTCGACCCCTAGAGCAGGTTCAGCATTATTGCACATATCTGGGCACCCGCTATGGCTGGATTTTGACGGACCGTGAGCTGGTCGTCATGCGTGTCACAAATTCTACTGATGATGAGCCTTCATCGCCGAGGCAGCTCCGATCCAGCGCGGGTCAGGGCCGAGCTGGATATGTGGCTCACCAGCGGGTCGTTTCAAACACATCCAACTTGTCAAGCGCCTTCAGTGCCATGTCCGTCGACCATTCCGCCTATAGTGGCCGCTCTGGAAGTTCAGCGGGAAATAACCTAGCACCTCTCGAGATCGTTTGTGTGCCAATGTCGGCGTCAGGAACCAAAGGCTTGACAGTTAATTTAGCCCTGTTCTTTTTGGCGCTGTTGGCCCGTGGGGATTGTGCCATCTCTTCATCATATCCACCACTCGGTCCCGGAGTTACGTCGTTGGGGAAATCAGGCGCTAAAGAATCTTTGGGAAAATCAGCTTCCAAAGTGTCTTCGAGGAAATCAACCAAAACATCTTCGAAAGCTTCCCAAAAAAAACACGCATCGGGCAAGTCTCATGATTCTCAACATACACCTGCAACAACATTCTTCCTAGAGGCTGCCGGCATCGATTGGGCGGTGATCGAGGCAGACATCGAACTTTACTTGCCTGGAGCCTCTGTCAAAACGGGTCCCCAGCGGAATGGGGTGGATGGCTACTATATCACTGCTCAAGCTACGACGGAGGACTTGAGAGATCTAATCCCTAATCTACAACATACCACTATGAGATGGGCACAAGAAAATGGGAAGATCGGGGGAACAGGCTTGTACATACACTCTGAGACATATTTGAACTGTCAAGGGACAGTTGAGGAGGAGGACAGTGGAGAAGAAGGTGATGATCATGATAGTGATTATTATTACCGCAAGGATGATTAATACAAATGATGTCAAGGACGATGGCGTAAGATTAATAGAGATATTTCAAACTAGCTTTCTATAATAGAAAGCTAAAGAGCCACAGCCGCTTGTGTTTTCTAGAATCATTTCCACGAGACTTGCCTGAAATTAGGCATAAAGCAATGGCGAACTTGTGCAACGCCCATTTTTGACAATCAAGAGTCATATAATCGCTGAACGCAAGCCTCGGAGAAGAAAGTAAAATGCATTGAAGATCTGACAGGTCAGCGATCACCTTCGAGAAGACAGGTTTTAACGATTCAAAGACGGATCTTAACTGTTCAATATTCGTTAGGCCCACGATGAGATCAGGCTCGATAAATATGATGAATATTTCAACAATTGCTAGACCAGCTTATAGTCGTTGCTTCAGTGTATCGCGACGAAAATCTCCTTGATAAATCACCGATCAGAACCTAGTGGAAGAGCATCCTCAATACGAGAGTGCAGCGAGTCAGCTCGACAACCATGCAATGTCTAGTGGGAAGTTTCACAGAGCCTCTGACGACTGAACCGACAGAATCGTGCGAGTTGGGCAAGAGTTCAAAAATCCTCAGCCAGCAAACTAGCGGCGATGAGAGCGTGAGTCTTGTGGTCAAGCTAGATTGCGCCATCTCAAAGCCTTTGGTGATTGGCCTGACAGAATCCTGCGAGCCAGTTTCAGAGATACCATGAAGTCAAACAAGGGGCGATGAGAGTGATGATCTCGCAGTTTAAACCATAGCAAAAAACCTGTCGTCTTCAAAATATATCACCACGCGACATTGAACAACGGATAAGCGCAAAGGCGTCCGAAAAAGCCTAACTATATATTTATAATTGTTCTCTCACCATGGGGGGTTTCCGGAGCTTGAAGTAGGGCCCATTACCACAAAAACATCATTCATCAAAGACTAGTCGGCTCATTACAAGGGTCTTGATCGTAGGAATCTATCTCTTCTGCTCCTTCAAATTCATTATTGTTCGCTCCGCCCTCTTCACTGAACCTGTTGGTGAAACGACATCATTCATGGTTTGCCGGCACCGTGAACAGTCTCGCCATGATGGGACACGACTACGAAGCTTATCTTTAGCGTGCTGGCCTGGGAAGTAGAATCGGGGTGTGTGGCCCTTGAGTTGGAGGTGCCTCGTGGGGTTGTTGTCATTATACTCCCTATCTTACATTAGCCTCAGATCAGTGTAGATTTATGGTCCTCACCTTATCACCATCTTCTGTAGCCATCCTCGTTCTCCTTCGCTGCGCGTCTCAAAACTTGTTGGGCCTTGACGTGGCCTAAATGGATCAAGGCATGGCTCGTCGCTGTCCTTATCCCAGGACCATGAATTGCTGAAATCACATACAACCGATGCGCCGTTCATAAATACGTCCGGCTTGATATCGTTGTGAACGATCCTTGCACCGTGTAATGCCTCAATCTTTTCCATGCAATGTACATAGATGTGAACATATTCGGCGTCGAGACCATCACTATAAAGCCCTTGTGCAGTATGGCGTGTCAGGTCACTAATTTGCAGGTCGTACTCTTCGTTGTGCATCTCTATCCCATCGAGGAGTTCGAGAATGATGATAGGGACTTCCTCCGTCGTGTTATGGGTATAATGCCAGGCACGAGGACATAATGACGATTTTAGCTTTGTTGTCCCGTAATATTTGGGAAAGAAGTTGCGTTTTAGACCTTGAATGTATTTGTCGATGTGTTCATAAGCGCGTACCTCTCGTCTCCAGGGATGAAAGCGGTCTTCCAGTTCAGCATCTGAGAGTTTGTATTGTCGTAGGCGCATGCGGTTGATATCCCGAGACTCTGCGCTAAAAGGTTCGAACTACGATTCTTGTCAGATTGATAAAGCACAGGCCTAGAGCCATGAAGCACTCACCAGTTTCACAGCATACTCTTTGGAACCGATGGTAGCCTTGAAGACTTGAGCCGTCAAAGTCAGATCTGCCAGTGCTGCCCCAAATTTTATTTGTTCAAAAGGCAATGTTAATGGATCTTCCTTTTCTTCCTTTTCTTCGCCTTCCGCTGACCTATGCATGCCTCGACGTCGACTGCAGAAGTTGGGAAGAGATTAGTTTCGCGGAAACTGGGAGGGCGGATGTAAACAACGATGGATGATGGATGATGGGTGATGATGGGTGATGATGGATGTTTGCTTTGTCAGCAACCGGAAATATCCGTTGCCGAGGCCCTAACATCCGCAACATCCATCATCATTATCCCATCATTTTCTCCCATCTGCACTTTAATGCCGCATTCTACGTTCTAATTCGTCCGCATTAGTATGCTATATCAGTAACTGAGACCTGTACGACGTGCCTATATCCCTAATTGCTAGGCTATCGAGCCTTAAGTTGAGCCCAATACGACCCGAATATCCAGTGTCAGAACACCGGATTCCAACACGTCGGATAGGTTTCCGAAGTCCCGTGACGAGATGGCTCCTGCGAACATTGTCGTATATTGGTGCCTCAGGCAAGGAAAGGAGTAGATAGAGTAGTCAAGTCAGTCTGTCATCTCCGTACCCGCACCAACTAGATCCAATAATGGAATTCACCTAAAGGAACACCTGAAGGGGCGACCTTGCCAATCTTCACTCATTTGGTATGTTTGTGACAATAGTTCAAGACTGAGATGAAGAAGGATTAATTATTGTAGCTGGGAATCATGAAACGTATCCTCCGCCCATTTATGCAAGCGAGGGCACCAAAACTGGTCTTTGACGGTGTTTCTCAGATTGTACGCTCTCGTCGCGTGCTCATGAGCTTCAGCTGATAGATTGAGCTTTTTGCAGACGACGCTAAGAGACGAACATATAACCAATTCTGTGAAGTCACCCTTCCAGCTGGAATCTGTTGCTATTCTCGTCATCATCTCTCGCCAACGCAAGTAGGCCTCCTCCCAATTGCATTGAGCATGAGCCGTCCTAGCCAAGCCGAACAAAGCGCGCATAGAATTCATCGCTGCGCTTCTGCGAAGCCCCCCATGACATTCGAGGCGTACTATGAGAGACTTGTAAGTTTCCTCGGCTTTGGAAAATTTACCTTGATGCAACCAAGCGTCTGCAAGGGAGAGACGGATACAATAAGCTTTCGGCGGGTATTCCCAACCCTGGCTCTCCCAGAAATCCAAGTTACTTTGGCATTGTGCCGCTGCTTCGTCATAATTGCCGAGTTCAATACATGCATCGGCTAACCTAGAAGTAAGGGTGCACGCGGTCGTCGATTCCCATCTTTCCATAGTCGCGGCCAACCTTTTATAGAGACCCTTCGCGGTAAGAAAATTACCTTTGACGTGGTAAATCCTGGCAATCAATAACTCCTTTCTTTGGACCACAGGCTTCTCCAGAGTTGATGGCTCACCAGCAAAGGGTGCCCATCTTTCAACTGTATTCAGTGCGCAGTCCAACTTATTTTGCAGTATATAATCCGATGAAATACGAATGATAATATCCCCAAGTTGAGCGTTTTCTCTTGGATCGGCTGGTTGGAAGAGGCTCGATTCATCTGTCGGGATATTGTGAACGCATATGTGGCGTTGATTTGCCCACCTGGAAAGGTACGCCCACTCAGGATCTTCTGGCTGGCCAATCATCTCCATAGCCAAACCTATGGATAGTTGTTTCCACTCCAAATCACCAAACCGAGACGCCGACAAGAGAGTTTCAACCACTTCGAATCGTAATGCGTCGTAGATTTTCCGTTTGTCAGTCAAAGGTCGAATGTATTTGATCACCGTCTGCATAAGCGGTAAGAGTGACCGCCCTCTTTCGCCATATCTGTACAACGTCAGCACGTTGCTGACATCCTGGGCATGCCGATAACTTACAGTGGTTCATGCTCATATGGAAACCAACGACTTGCAAGTTGTAGTGCGACTAATTGATACCTCGCCTCATCTAAGATCAAGCTTTTAGGCGTAACATTCGATTGAACAGACAGCATATTGTTTTCCAGAGAGATAAGGTTCTTCTGGATTAATATGTCAACGAATTCAGATCGGTTGAGGCCGATATACGATGGAATTCCATCGTCAAGTCGGTCTACTTTCTCGCCAGACGAATCCCAGTGTTGGCGCTTCTGATCCCCAAGATGAAGTACGAGACGAGGAAATTTCGGCCCCAAGAAACAAATTTGTTCAAAAACCGTTCTCTCTTCCCGAGACAGACACCCTGACTCAATCATAGTCGTGTCGTCAATATCTGTCGTACAACCCAATACACTAGCCAGACCTTCAGATGATAGATCTTCTAATATTCCTTGTGATGGCGAATATGGTGTCTGGGCCACGGCCGCCGTCAACATGTCCGGACCAACAACTGTCATCCAATAGTCAGTGACTTGCGAGTAGCCTAGATCACTGTTCCCATTGAAATTTTCCTGAGTTGACTGCAAGATTTCGTGCTCTATTTGTCCTCGCGAGCTGTCGCTATTAGCATAGAGGGAATGTAGGCTGGTTGTCCCGGTAGAGCTATCGCGGGATAATGTCTGGTGCTGGTTATATCGCTCATGGACAGTCCTCCGCTGATGTTTGGCGCTTGGCTCTGGTGACGAACATCTTCGCTTGTGGGATTCTGCTGTTGTAGTAACATGTTCAACCACCCAGGCAGCGTTTGGAAGGCCTGAATTGTTAATTAAGGGTTCAAAGTTAAGAACGATGCTACTTACGGTTGACAAGATTTGTGATGACCTTTGAAGCGAGTGGCTCATATTTCTTTCCTGAATGAACAATTCCCTTTTCAGTCAGATGTAGCATCGCCTTCTCGAAAAGTGGACCTTGCTTTGGTAACCATCTCTCCCACCTGTATCATCATGAGTTCTATCCTCCTTTGATACAGAAGGATACTTACGTCGTGCGTGCGATTTGTTGCCCAAGCAGAAAGAGACTCCCAATGCCCAGTCTGTGTGCTATATTGTCGTACCTTGCGCCTGCTTGTATGATATCTTTAACGGAGTCTGTAAGTGCCCGAAGCGTCTCCTCACTTCCCGAGTCGTTCGGATGCAATAAATCATGAAATACTCCAGCAATGGTTTCGGCATTATCATTTTGGGGCCGGCTCGCTCGGATTCGATAAAGGATCACAGTGTAAAATCTGCGAAGAATGCGTGAATGTGCATCCGACTTTTCGACTCGTAAGCAAGCACTTAGGACCTGGTATTGAGGATCATCGAACGTGGAGATCTCATGGCCTTGAAATTGAACCCAGAACGATAACGGATCTTCATCCCACCTCTTCCAATTGTCGTCAAGTAGGGCTGTTGTGGCATATTCGCACCGGTCATAGGTGAAAATCTTAGACGTTCGTCTCTCTGATTCTAATTGCGACGATTTCTTGACTGTCAATATGAATGGGAGCTGTCCTTTCAGTTCTTTGCTCTCGACCAACTCATATGCAAGAGTCAATACTTTTTGCAGATTTCCGAGTAACTTTGTCTTATCCGCTTGTTCGTTACAGTTCTTGGGACGTGCATTTTGAAGCTCTGAACATAAGCACATTTTGATTGTTCGGTCGCGAAAGTAGTTGTAGGATTGTGAAAGAACGAGGTGAGGAGGAGATGGAACTCAGCTCACAATTAACCAACCCATGGGGACTAGAGGCCCGGTCATCTGCCTGGACGGGGGAATCCTATCCCGCTTCAGTTGGCTGACGTTATCGCTAATGCCGAGCTGGGGCTGTATCTCCCCTGCTCAAAGCAAGCGACATGGATGATATTAACACATTTCAACGGCACGGGCCTTCCGGAAGATAGCGTCTCCATAAAAAAAGGAACCCTTCCGCGATAAGCGATCACTCGTGAAGAGAATTGAACGAGTTCAGTTTAGCTCGTTGAGATCCCAGTCCAATGAAGCCCCATCTGAGCCTAGTCACGCGGGCCGGTTGTTTTCCATCGCGTTGCATTGTGTATAACTGCGGCCAAGCTTTCCGTATCTGTCTGGCGGCAGCGTCATGAATACACTTGGAACCCTACATCCATTTCCGAAACCAAGTTATGGCTGCAGACGGCCATCCCTTTAATTGCCTCTCGTGTTGGAACTATGTTGGGAAAGTGATAAATTTGGTGTTTAGCAATCTTGTTGGTGACCCGAATTCTCCCAAGTCGAGGCATGTTAGCGTTTTCAGAATCGACGCCTCGTTCGAGATGAAGCAATACTGGAGAGTCCAACAGGCGATTGTCAGGTCTCGGGGATCTTGGTTTATTGTATAAGAACAAGCCGTGGAACGAGGCAATCATACTCGCTCACGTTTCACCGCTCTTCTTTACTCTCACCGGTCCATGATCTGTGCCATCTCCATTCCTCGTTGTTCACCGATACGACACTAGGTCCTCCAGCCTCACTAGTCAAGCGTGCTGGCCTCAGTTCTGGCCTTAGACCTTACCGATATGCAAATATCAGAAGAATACTTGGTCAGAAAACTGGAGTCTTTTCCGTATACTATAACTTTCTAACTATGTGTCTAAGAGCGAGACAGACGGAGTCGTCAGCCATTCATCAACCATACCACAGCCTAATAGCGAATCTGACATCACAAAACGTATTCGAGCAAGCCCGCAGTTTCAAACAGAAGTATGGATGCGCACATTGCTTAGGACACTCGAGGTCGAATACTACGCTCAACAGCAGATGGAGCAAATACTCAGTAGAGCAGCAGATGCTTCAACTATAGTGAAGGATATCCTGTCTAAGCTAAAACCTATACATCGCGTTCTGATTTCATGCACTATAATATTCAATGTTTACTCTGCTCCGCTCGATCACGCAATGTTTGGAGAATGGACAGAGGAAGAGAAGGAGGCTTTTAGTTTTAAGTTTTCTAATTATCAAAACGGACGCTGGACGATAGAGGGCATACTACGGGAATGGTATAAGCTTGTTCAGGTAAGTTTGAAATCCGTATTTCTTTAGTGCGAGCTTATCAGTGCTATGTAGGTTCTTGAACTGAAAATTGTCATGGCTCTAATAGAGTAGGAAAGGACGACATACCGCGAATAATCTGCAAACAATCAGTTGGTGGAAACCGAATATACATTGAACTTTCCCTATCCACATGAGACACGCGAGATTCAGAAACCCTGTTCACCTAGCGGATGCCAGTTTCAATAGCGGCGAAATATTTCATGAAAATATCATAATGGCTTGCTCTTGCGAAACCTTTTCTCAAACTTCGTTGTATCGGCTATCAATACGCCTAGCTGAGTAGAGACTTTACTTGATCAACAGACAAGTCCCTTTGTCCGAGGTGGCCGAAGGTCGACGTGTTGGAATGTGGAGGAGCTTGTGTGCATGTGTGTGGGCCAAAGACTTTCGCAGTCTCTTGGTGCGAGACTACCATCCCTCAGTCGTCTATGAAATCTACGACCTGTGCGCCACTTGGGCAGAAACGCTTTGTTGCCTGAGGCGCTTATCCAGACACGTGAATTTTCGGGTAAAGCCGTTTTAGCGCACAACGTGCAGCGTTCCCCAAACTTATCCACGAAGACCAATTATCCCACGATGATCAATTCTGCTATTGCACACCATCTCAACGGAGGCGAAAGTTCTACATTGAAGGAGGGTCAGTTGGAGCAAGTGGAATTAATTTCTAGTTCAGTACACAAGTGCGGTGACGATGTAACAGTAACGCTGGACAGTCCTGTGAACTTCCTCCTCCTCCCTGCCGATCACATGCACGTCGTTGCATTACCTTGGGTGCAGGTCAAAACCCACACACAGGCTGCGCAACATGACTTATTTAGAAGCAACAAGGCTGCGTATCCATCCCCTTTTCGTAGAGCTGGTGATAAATCCATCACTGAAGTTGATATATAAGTAGAAGGTGGTTTCCTATGGAAACTATAGATTAGTGCTCACTCCCAAACAATCGAAATTGCATTCCTCTACCCAGAATTTCCAGCCAGCCTCACAATGTCCTTCACCTATACCACCACCACCAAGTACGCTAAAGCTCCTTGCACCAGCGCTTGCACTATTGTGAAGACGGCGACGGAGACATGCGTAGATGTTAAAGAAGGACGTCCATGTAAGGGCACTGAGACTTCTACAGCTGGAGCTACTACGAAGCGCGGCAATTGTCCCACGCACAGATGGTAAGTCTAGTTAAGATTCAGAAACAAGCCAAAAATCTAACATTGATAGAAGATTAGCGATGAAAATATTGAAGCGGAAGAAATTGTGGAATCACTGCTATTATTGTCGACATCGCATGGAACTGTAGTTAATGCCAATTGATGCACTTAGCCGCCTCAGCGGATACAATCTCTGTCATTATCGTTCTACAGAATTTAAACCTGGACTCCTTCTCTTTCAATGGCGCTTAAAATAGCTTTGAATGACATGAATTTACCATTCCAGCAATTCGTGATAATAGACCCGAAGCTTAACCCTTCAGTCGCAGGAAACTCACCTTTAATGAATTGAAGTCTCACACTCTCATCATCTAATTGGGGGTATGGAGGTCGTTCGGTGATGATCTCGTAGCATATTGAGCCAAATGCGAAGATATCATCTGCAGGATTGAAAACGGATTGATCAAAGTCGTCAACAGTCCGTCGATACCTCAATGGTTGAATGGCTAGATCCTTTGAGGGGGCTTTGTAATTATGGGAACTCGCGAAATCACAGATTTTAATGTCGTAGTTATCGTCTAGCAGAAAATTTTCTAGCTTGCTATCGCAATGAGATATCTGGTGTGTGTGTAGTAAACTGAAAGATTCAGCGATCTGAGCAATCCACTGATGCTTGCGACGTTGTGAAGCTTTAGGTTGAGACTTGATAAAGCGAGCCAGATCTCCATTCTTCATCCAGTCCATGGTTATACAATCAGCTCCGACATGGTAAATTGACAGAAGTCGCGGGTGACTTCCAAGGATTTGATAGATGGTCCGTTCATTGAGTAGATCCTCAGTGGATTCGAATCGCTTTTCCGCCTTGTTTTCATCCACTAGATAAACGACGCTTGAGGTTCCAACTCCGAGTATGCTGTAGAATGTTAGCAGTTGCAAATATGCTACTATATAACCAGGGAACCTACGTCCACGCTCTAATGTCGCGATCTGGGAAGCTTTTGGCCGACTCGGTAATATATGACGTGCTTGACTGTAGTTCAGCATAATGCACTGCGAGGCAATGTAGTAAGGATATACAAACCATGTTGAAGTTTGGAGTTTGTCTATCCTCGGTCTGATCTGCTCTTCGCAAGGATTTTCATAGCTGCCCTCGTGATCCGTCTCAATATCCTGCTTTATCGAAATCTTGTCCCACTGACTGCCGTATGACGTTGATACCGTACCAACGAACCAAGCGAGAAGGTCCACAGGCCTCTTCCACAACATTATCCATCGCGACCAATTCGACATCAAGGGGGTGCACACGTATTGCTAGGGTTGCAGACGGTAAAAGGACTCGTGAAATTGAGCCTATGAGCCTGAGCTAAAAAAGCGCGTCCGTAGACGGGGAGTTTGTTTTGTGAAGATCTGGCTTGATATAAGAGGAGCTGACGGCAATCCCAGAGGGGCGAAGATAATAGAGACCAAATGATGTAGAATTAATATTCCAAATGTCAATTGAGGAATGCGACGCGAAATATTCCGAATGAAATGATCCGAAGCGAGGTTGCAGATCACGTGGTGTTTTTGGAGAAAACACAGAAACACCTCGCGCGACAGGAACAAATAATGATAAGACTTTTGCACGTGATGGCACACTACTCACGCTCTCTTGTTGTTCCGAGCCGGCTAGATCCAGAACAACGTCCAGCCTGCATCTTTATTTTCAGCTAATCAGAGGGCAAGCTCTGTAGACCCAAAACCCCCTACTTCCAATGCCAAATCGGGTCACGTGTTCATGTGAGAAAGTTGACACTTCGCTCCAAGGTTGGTAATCCTCGAACACAGTCCCCTCAACTGCGACCACACTCTTGTCAAGACCCGAAACACGTCAAACGGTTCCGCAACGCCTCCAACGATCTGCTCACGCGTGAAAATCCAGTCCCTCCGTCAGAAACACTGCCGCCGCACCTATCTAACTCTTCTATCTCGCATTGATTCCTTGTTTGCCAGGAGGGAATGGGCGGCTTCATTTTCTGTCAAATGCAACTCTGTCTCTCTCTCTCTCGCGCTCTCGTGCTCTCGTGCTCGCTCTCTTGTTCTCCCGTTCTTACTCGCTCTTCTCTTGCTCTCTTCGTCTATTTCTCTCTTTTGCTCTCTCCTACTCTCATTCTACCGCTCTCTCTCCTAGTCTGCACGGGTACCGCATATGCATGGTGACGAGAGGGGAAAAATCAAGGAGGTCAGCACTCGAGAGTAGACCTAATAGAATGAGGCAATTTGATCAACTTTTCGATCTATGCGAGGAAGAACAACCCGCTCTCCACGCAGCAGTGTTGCATTCGACAGAAAAGGAAGCGCCTTTATTACAAGAGAACCAAGCAAGAGACGACTCCCAGTCACAGGGAAAATGTCGAGTATCTGCAAGAATAGCAGCCGTAATAGTGGTCATGCTGGGACGCAGATCGGATACATATATAAAAGCGAGTCTCCTCTGTAGCTCCTGGATTTCCTCCTTTGTCGTGTAGGTCCTTCATTTATTATTTCTGAGGGGCCTTTGGCGGCCCACTGCTCAAAACTATCCTGCCGTCTCTATTAAGGACTGCGCCCTTGCTGCTAATCACAAGGCGCTTGTTATATTTCCGTGCATGGTAACTTTCGTTCTCTGCTATGCCAAGACTGTCCCTTGGAACCCAGATAATACACCCCGAAG
>Ga0209512_1002455_pt1 | contig 19696 bp, 21 predicted proteins | sample frozenSSSSmetaG_FD_184142 | JGI IMG/M metagenome (GOLD analysis project Ga0209512, IMG submission 184142) | Glacier valley bacterial and archeal communities from Borup Fiord, Nunavut, Canada, to study Microbial Dark Matter (Phase II) -... | ecosystem: Environmental > Aquatic > Freshwater > Ice >... | reverse complement strand
ATTTATGTATTTATGTATTTATGTATTTATGTATTTATGTATTTATGTATTTATGTATTTATGTATTTATGTATTTATGTATTTATGTATTTATGTATTTATATATTTATGTATTTATGTATTTATGTATTTATATATTTATGCCATTATGCCATATGTATCATTAGATATGTCACTCCGCACTGCCTACAGGCTAGAGTAACGCCTTAACGCCTGACGCTCACTTCTGAAGGCCTAGCGAAATTCAAAATTCAAATGGAGGAGGAGCATCACGTGCTCTCGTCGTGGAGTAGAAATTGAGTATTACTGAAGTAAATGTACGTTATATTTATATTTATATTTATATATGTACTATATATAGCGCACATACTTCAATGTACTTCTAGACCACATATTATGAGCACACATACCTATGTACTGTACTTACCGTAATGGAATCCTAGTTCTTACATATTACATACATGCATACCCCTCTTAATTTCTTTCTTGATCCTAATTTCTCACAGAGTACTCCCTAGTCACATCAAAGGTGAGACGAGGCTAGGTGCTACTGACTGACCAACCGGTGGCCGACCTATGTATGCAGAAGCAGAAGGGAATGATGATGGCGGTGCTATTGTGGACTGCGAACTCCCAGAGACTCCCACTCCCATTTCCTACCTAGATACAGTTGATGCTGTCCTACATATATATGTATGTATTTTCATACCGCACTCCGTATACTCTACTTACATTTCTTACACATCATCTGCACCCACCAACCATAGAATCTCTCTCCTTCGTACTATCCTTTGTCTGGTCCTTTTAACCAAAGAGGACAGGCACGCTCTGATGCCCAGCACCAGCATTAGCACCAGCACCAGCACCGCGTCAAGATAGCCCCGAGATCTGTGACCTGAACTCACAGCAAACCTCATTTTTCCTCCCTCCGCCTCAGCATTCGAGCCAACGGCTGCCAAAGATGCGCTCATCAACGGTGTCGCGAAGGAACAGCTCTCGAATATCCGCACGCCTCGTTCTGTCATATGTCTTCGATTGGGTAATCTTAATGTTTGTCCCTCTCCCTCCTTCCCTTTCATCTCTGGTCGATCCCAATTTTTTTGGACCCAACCATTCTGACAATGTCCCAGAGCGGCAGGCGCAATCGCAACAGTCTTCTCCATCATATCTCCGAACAAACGACCCTTTTCTCTAGGAAACCCCGAGATCTCCTTCCCTCACACCGTCGACACCGTCAGCGGCACCGTGTTGGTCCTGTGTGGACTGCTCGCACCGGCCGTCATAATCGTCATCGTGTGCTTGATCTTCGTGCCCGGTCCTACGGTCCCGAAATCCGTGCCGAAGAACTTGATCTGGAAACGCAAGCTGTGGGAGTGGTTTACCGGATGGCTTGGGCTGGGGATGTCCTGTGCGGGGACGTGGCTGATTACTAGGTAAACCTTCCTCCTCAGCATTGAATCCCCAGCGATGAAATCTCGAGCACGAGAACTGACTCTGCCATTACAGCGGTCTCAAGAACCTCATCGGCAAACCCCGGCCCGATCTGCTCGGACGATGCCAGCCTGACCTCGCCAACTTTTCGAAGTACGTCCTTACCGGTTTCCCGACCACGCCCCTCGACAGCGCGCTTGTGAGTGCCGCGATCTGCACACAACCCGATCTCAGCGTCCTCGACGACGGGTGGCGCTCCTTCCCCAGTGGACACGCCTCTTTCTCCGCTGCAGGTCTAGTGTACCTCTCCCTCTTCCTCGCCTCCAAACTTGCTATCACCATTCCATTCTTGTCTTCTAAGGCGACCAACCAGTCGGATGCTAGTTTTCATGCCGCATTCCCCAGCCGGTCTTCGACAGCGCCATTGTCTGCTCAGCCTATCCTACCTACGAATGACCATAGCGGCCACTCTAAAGACAGCTCAACCAATATTCCCAACGGGGCGGCGGCGTCAACAGCGAATCTTGACGTCCGCCAGATTGCTGCGAGGAACCAGGCCGCCTCCCCGCCCGTCTACCTACTTGCGCTGGCGTTCATTCCCACCGGCGCGGCGATGTACATCGCAGCCACGCGCTTCTCCGATTTCCGCCACCACGGGTTCGATATCCTCTCTGGTTTCTTCATCGGGACGGTGAATGCATTTTGGGCGTTTCGATATTATCATCTTCCCATTTCGAGAGGGGCGGGGTGGAGTTGGGGTCCGAGGAGTCGGGACCGTGCGTTTTGGGCGGGGGTGGGGACGGGGGGTTATGTGGGCAATGACGATGAAGGGGAGACGGGGAGAAAACGGCATGATGACGAGGTGATGGCTGAAGCGTCAGACATTGAAGCCGGCTCTGCCGATGGAGGCAGGGAGAGGAGGGATTTGAACCGCAGTGGGAGAGATACAGTGGGTGGAGATTATTCCCGGACACCTTGCGCAGATATTGATTTCTATCCGACAGGACGAGTTTGAACTTCTTGAACGGCGAAGAAATGAAGTGGAGCGGTATCAGAGTTATGGCGAATCGAGGCACTTTGGCGTGGATACGGCTTATGAAGGGAGCTCGGGAATTGTGCAATGATGCATGGCACGGTTGTAAAATGGATGCCTGCTTCTCACATTGTGAACTTGCGCATTTTGGAAGCGAGGGATCGGAAGGATAGATGGGAAATCGAATATCTCATTTAGCATGATCAAGGGCGTAGCCGACAAATGTACAACGACACAAATGAAATCGAAGCCCATAACGTTGTTGATTTGAACTGGTGCATTGCAATTGCCCTCCACCCTTAGGCACACAGATACAAGCTACACAAGCCATCAAGCTACCTAATCTCGTATCCACCCTCATCTGTTACTCATCTCATCATCATCATCATCAACATCATCGCCATCCACCAGAACAGCCCTCCCGTACCCTCATCACGAAGCAAAGCCATCAATCTCGAAAATTACAAGGTGTAACACGCAAAACCCCCCAATCTCTCTTACAAAACAGAGAGACTAAGATTACTCCGAAATGCCAAGGTATCATAGATGACGATCTGCAAGGAAAAAGGATAACTCGAGTCTCTCAGGACTGGTTGATCAATCCTCCTCAGAATCCCTCCCGTGACAATGATATAGCAGTCCACGACAATGAAAAAACCACCATGGATAGGCGACCTCAAGCAACGCCGGTAAGGACCACTGGTGTATGCGTAGCATAACGTGGAATGTGGTAAATGCCACGACTCGCCCATATAGGAGCGTAACGCAACATAGCGCAAGTACAAGCACAATGAGATCCACTGCTCCAATCCACCGATCCACCATTTCCAAACAGGCAGACACCACTGCCGATTCCCTTTCCCGACATCGAGGAGTGATCCTCATGGCACTCATTGCGTCAAGTCCATACCGTACTCATCTTCCTCTTTGAAGCTCACACTCCCTGCACCACTTCCACCGCTATTATGCCCACTCCAATACGTCTGTCCCCCAACGACATCCTCCCCACTCCCGTTTTCGGGACTCAAGCTCGTGCTCTCAGCACCACTCGTGCCCTGTGCGACACCGCTCAGCGGGTCGCCTTTGATATCCGTATGCTTGGGCACCCTGAGTCCTGTTCCCGGCGCGCGCGAGTACGAGAAGCTGCTCACACCATTCTTATGCATCGCATCCATCAACTCCGTCTGCATGCGCCGCTCGTCCTCCGTTGGCTCGAACGGATAAGTGCCGCCGAGATCCGTGATCAGGTTCGCCAGCTCCTCCTGCTGCTGCAGCTTCACGTGCAACATCCACATCAGGTCGCGCGTCCACGATACCGAGCCGTTGAGGATGTCGCCTTTATTCGGGCCTTTGTCTTTCTCCTCCACGGGAATGCCTTGCGTGATGTTACCCGCGGTGGCGCGGCGTGTGCCGGAGCTTGCGAGGCCGGATGTCGCTTGGGGAGGACTCATGCTGGTCGACCCGAGGGTGGGTGAGAGGGGAGAATTGTTCTGCAGGGCTTTTCGGACTTTCTCGTCTTCGAGACGATGCATTGGGACGAGATGGCTGAGCTCCTGGATGCGCTCGTTGATGTTATCACGTCGTCTGCGCTCAACCAGATTATGCGATTCTCGCCGTCTCCGTCTCTTCATCTCTTGAGTCTGCATAGCTGGTGCGCTACCGGGTTGGCCGCCATTCAGTTTCGCTGGCATTGATCCCGTTTTCAAGATGTCCGAAATCTGAGGATTTGGATGCATTCCTGCTTGTATTGGCGAAGAGAAGCCTGATCCTGGAAATGACTGCAGGCTGCCAACACTAGGTTCCCATTGTGTTGACGGAGTCTTGCGATGTGCGGTCGTTCTGATCGGCTGTGTTGGGTAGGATCCGGGGTCTTGTCCGTTGATATTCAATGAGCCGACGCCAAGTCCCGGAGTCTTAGGCGTCAGAGGGCTCCTTGTGCTCGATGGCTTCCGCTGCATTGTCAATGGAGGCCGCACCCTTGTCTTTGCGCTCATATAGTTGTCTTCAGATCCGACATGTAATTCCGCTGCAAGTGGTGAGCCAGCGAAAGAATTTGGCGATTGCAATGAATTGCGAAACTGTTGTTGATGTTGCATTTGCCTGATCTGCTGATGGTTGAAGTTGTGTACAAACGGGCTCTGTATTGGATCTCCATCAGGTGTGCTGGAATAAACATTGCTCATTTGTGAATGTTGATCCATGGATATGGCGCCAGTCTGTCCTGGATACATATTCGCTCCTAAGTCAAACCCCTCCAGGTTGTCGAAATTCTGCTGATTCTGTTGCAGCCCATTCATATTCAGATGTTGCTGGTCTTGATAAGTGCCAAGACTATCAATAAGCTCATCATCATCCAGCATGGAGATGCCTTTCGAGAAGCTGCCTCCCGGATTTGATGACTGCGGGGCAAAGTTCTGAAATCCACCACCTAGATAACTACCCGTCTGTATTGACATTGGCATGGACAAGTCGTTCGGATTTATACCACCATTAGTTCCAGCAGTGGAGCCGAAATGGTTGAAATGTTGTTGAGGCATATTGTAATGCTGGTGATTATTGGTCATGAACCTTTGGCTGGAACCAAAGAGCTGGTCGTCAGGTTCATCCTTGATGTAAGGGCTGGACGTTCCCGTGCCAGCCATTGTGTTTAAGAGGCCCCCGCTGCTATCTGAAGGTTTGCGCAGCCAGGTTGTAGGACGAAGTTTGTCTTTTCGAAGGTTGCTATTCGGTGATTGCGGGGCTCTGCTATGCAATAATTCCTATCGTGCACGACAAACATCAGCACCATGCCACAACATTAGAGCATTGTGAGAAAGTTGACACATGAGCCTCAACAAAGAGACATGAACTCAAGGGAAGAGCTGCGACTGTAAAAAGCGAGCCATACAGGTCTATGCCCTCTCAGCATATCCGCGCTCCACGTTCTTCGGCGCGATGGCCTCTCCATGGCTTGAGATGGTAATGCACTTGCAAGCAGATACAAAAAGTATGTAAAAGAAAATGGTTCGAACTCACCTCGGAGTAATACCCTCTTGGCTATTATGGTTCGATTCGAAAGGAGTGGCCTATCAATTACCGCTCTTACCGCTTCGAAGTTGAGGCGAAAGTGCAATCCGGATCCGCAAGGTATTCGATGACAGGGTAGTTGCTAAAAGATCTGTGTAGCCAGCCGTCAATTGCCGTCTGACAAGGGGATAATAATGGAACAATGACAACGTATTTTGAAAGTGCAGGAGTAGGCAGTTCTGCCTATCATGGATAAAGGGGAATCAAAGCAGCAGAAACATACTTGTAGGTGAAGCAGGGAGGGTGGTAGCAGCCAAGTTAAGTTGCTGGATGGCGGAAGTTTCTCCAGTCCGCGAATCTAGGAACGAGGCCAAGGTGCGGACACACCCTGGGGAAGAACAATGCGACTTATGCGCTTTGAATCGGGATCGAAGAGCCGGAGTCGTACGATGAAGGGGAAATAGCTGAGGAGCTACGACTATCGCTGTCGTCGACGTTTGACAGGAAGAGGCCTCGATCCTCAATCCTCAATCGCGTGCGGCGTGGGAGGTACCAGCCAGGCAACTGCAACTCGGTATAGTAGAGGTGCAGATTACGGGGTAAGCGCACCTTTGGACGACTCGGAAGGGCGGGAGAGGTAATGGATGGCCCGACGAGGATGAGAGTGAGAGTGAGAGTGAGGGTGAGGATGAGGATGCAGAGAAGTAGCGCAGAATTGGCTATGACTGATGGATGCGCAAGACGGGGGGGTCTTATCTGACAGCGTGAAGTACTCGGCAGTGCAGTACGCAATAAAAAAAAGGTTGCGACGATGTCGGTGTGGAACGTGGATGGGCGAATCAGCGAAGCGGCGACGAGGTTGCTTTTCGGAGTGGTGGGGAGAGAGCTTTGAGAAGAGGAGGAGGAGGAGTGGTAGTGGTAGTAGTATAGTACTATAGTAGAATACCTGGTAGTATCACTGTGAAGTGAAATACATTGTTGGGGTAAGGAGTCGTAAAGATGTGGTCCTGGTCCTGTTCTCGGAGTGCGAGTGTGAGTGTGAGTGTGTGGCCGTAACAATAGTACTTCCAAGATAGTACTATATTGATTAGACTACTGATCAGCGTATGCTCTCCTGAGGCGCCCCTAAGCTCTTTAACACTGTACTGTACGTATTCAGCCTTTGGCTTTCTTTTCAGGTTCCGAAGGCTCTCTAGGTATACAGGCTAACTGCCTTTGGAAGTGCCGTCTCTGCTGTAGAGTACGAAGTAATAGAGTATCTCCGTATGTGGAGGGAACGATGTATGTATGTACATACGTACCTATATGTGTACAGTACCCAGCAATCTAAGTCCTAGGTATGTATATAAGTCCTAGGTATAGTAACAATCTCCAATTTGCCTCAATTCCTGGGACGCTGGCTAATAATCCGCCACGGAATTAATATGCTTTACCTACGTACCGACCCTGGATATCGACAGGAACAGGCCCGAGATGCCTAGGCAAGGTCGTTGACGTAGCTGCTTCAAATCGGTATAATATAGAGTGCACGGCTCCCTCTGGATATCCGACGACACTGCCTTGGCTAGCGAGTAGGATAGGAGCTCTTTGAGTCTTGTCAGGAAGTTGATCTGTCGTTGTTGCTGTGATGACAATGGACTAACTCTCTGAGAGCCTGCGCAATGTCGGCATGCAAGGAGATGAGGTTGCAGGACGTCAGGACGTCAGGACATGAGTATCGTATCCTGCCAGAAGAGGCCGAGATGAGAGAGGAGGAACAAGAAGGCCCGAAGAGAGAGGAAGAGAGACGGTCTAGCAAGCGTTTGTGTTTGTGTTTGTTTTTGCTCTTTGTGTTTGTGTTTGTGAAGTCGCCCTGTAGGCTGTGGATCTGCAGTGGTGGTCGTTCGCAAATGTACTGTACGCATATGCGTCGATGTTCGTCCACAGACACAGACACAGACAGCGGGACAGCAAGGTTGTGAAGAGGGGACAGCTCGGTTGGATACTATTGCAGCTCTTGCAGCCCTTGCAGAGAGCCTCTGTAGCTGACTCCCTTGTGTTCTTGTGTTGGACACTACTATGTGGGTATTATTGTGAGCTGTCGTTTTCTGCTGTGGTAGTCTTCAGTCTTCCTTTAGTCTTGTACCCTGTTCGTATGCATGCGATATGTCTGGGCTATTCTTGTCCAATACTGTAAGATAGTCCTTGATTGAACTCGATCAAGGCTGGACGAAGTGGGGATGCGGGGAGCAGGACACGGTGAGGTGAACAGTGTAGACGATGTAGGGCAGAGTGGACTAGAATGAGGTTGAGGACCGAGGTAGTCTTTGTAAAGAATGAGCTGGACGCAGCCAGAGAGAGCACTGGAAGTAAATAGTTTACACAAGACGTGCGGCACAAGAGACCTTTTATCTATGACGGCGCTCATCTCTGCCTCTTCTATCTCATATCCCATCGCATCCAATATTGAACTGCATTGCACATTCTCATCTGGAGCAGCTGCGTATGTATGTATGTATGTATCTTACCTCTTCCCAAGCTCCTTCTCATCAGATACCATCTCGCTCCTGACTGCTCCTCTTGACCACCTCGACCACCACCATTTCCACCCTGAGTGCGCCGGATTCTGCCAGTTTCCTCGTTACCCAGTGACAGACAAGTCTAGCATGTGACCGATGCGTCATCTCTTTGCTGAGCAGGTCTCAGTCTCCGTGTCAATAAGTGTCGGTGTCGGTGTCGGTGTGTCTCATGAGGCCTGTCAACAGAGTCAATACTGCATACTGATACGGATATGGATGGATCTCTAGGAGGCGACTACATATTTAAGGTCGCGTCGATGCAGATCCTAGGTTTCTTCTCGTCTTTATCTTGTATTAGCGGGGTGGTCTCTTCTTTACGGAGTACATACCTACCTCCATATGTACCTAGAATCGCAGAGGACCCAGAGTCGAACACAGAGAGTAAGTAGTACGCGGTAACAAAGTACGCGGTAACATATATGTAGGTACCTATTGGACAGTTGAGACATACTCCATAGATAGATATGTAGGTGCACGGCATTTTACGAAGAGCATCGGCGGATTACGAGGCGAATGGGTACCTATCTAAAGCCAGACACGACAGCCAGACATTTCCATGAACGTTGCTGATCCTAAAGTCAGAGTCTTTCGCCTTGAGCCTTCAAAAGACCGAGTCGTGTCCTCACAATTTGGGTGTGTCAGATTGGTTGATTCCCTCGCATCGCCCACGGAGTAATCCATCATCCGCGTCACCTCCATGAGCACAGTTACTTCGTTCAGTATTAGTAAGCATTTTGACCACACCCATCCAGAGGTACGAGACATACCTATCTATACCTTACATTATTATCACATTTTGTTTCAACACCAGCACACCCACACATACATCGTCCATACCACGACGACGCTTCAGAGTGGTAATTCTGGCTTTTTCGTTCACCTGCCCGAGTCTACAACCCAAACTTCACTTTGCGCTTTGGTCTGCTGCTGCAGGTGAAGCCGATTTCCTGCTTCGCCTAGCCAATACTATCGCAGCACCCTCCTCATCGAACACTCCCCCTCCCCCTTTTTATTCTTCTTCTTCTCCCCCCTCACACACCAAATTTTGTTCTGTACCTACCTAGACGAACGATCTCTTCGTCTCATTTTCATACCTGCGATCACGCGGCCAGCCATACACCAGACGCATCCCACTCTTCAATATTCAAATCCCCCTGGTAGAGACCGCCGGTCATTGGACACACTTGATAGCTCCCTCCCAGAGCTCATACGAACTTCTAAGACACATATACCACATACCTGGGACACCCACACCGTTTGTCCTGCACGACATACGTACCTACATACCTACGTGCGACCGGCGGCATTGATCTCAGTGCCCGTCGAGCTCGACTACCGGCAGATTTTCCTGCAGACTCGATTTATTCGGCTTCCGATAAACTCCCTGATCTGGACCACAAAGTGAGAGGACTGTCGCACAAGAGATACCATGGCTTCTTCATCGTTCAGAGACTCCATGAGCTCTTTGGGTTGGTCGCGGCGTGAAGAACCTCCCGTCGACACATCTCAGCAGAGCGGACTACTGTCGTCCCTCAAGTCCCTCAACCCATTTGGAGGAGATGGCTACGTTCAGCTGCCCACGACGGAGGGGGCTGGGGCTCCTCTCCCTGCGCCTAGCAGAAGAGAAGAGGAGGAAGGCTTCTTTGCGCGTGAGTGTGAACTTGTCTCATTTCAGTGAAGTGGCATTTCGAAGCCACACTCTGCGCCTCGTCCTAACATTCCCTTCTACGTGTGACAATGATCGCCCTCGTATTCCTGACTGAAACAAATCCCTTTGTATTTAGAATCATGGCTAACTGTACTATAGTGAGCAGATGGGATCGTATCTTGATTTTCAGCGGGTGCAACCTTGGCGCTCTTGCATGTTTCGTCATTTGTTTCGCACTCTTTCCCGTCCTGGCCATTAGGCCACGCAAGTTTGCCATCTTGTAAGCAATTCTATTCCATTTCTTGCTTCGACCATTCTGCATTGGCACGTTGTGGTGTAGCTCTGAGACAGCCCGCAACCCCCTTGGCAGCTCGTGGCACTGCAGCTAGCCAGCCGCCTTACCTGCATATTTACTGCAGGCTAGAATCCTGTCTACGAACCCCATCCCCAACGAGAAGCAGAGAGTTTTCGGTGCTTGCTATAGCGAAGTCCCATTTTCACTGTTTAGATTTTCCATTTTGCGGCAAAGCTAACACGAGTCTCACATCGTTAGGTGGTCACTCGGCTCCGTGCTATTCTTGGCCTCGTGGGCTGTCATGATGGGTCCCATGACTTATGCCTCCCACCTTATATCAACACCACGTCTGCCCTTCACAGCAGCATATTTTGGCTCCATCGGTCTCACATTGTACTTTTCACTCGGTGTAAGTTCTGGCTGCTGCTACTCCTTCTCACAATACCCCAGCACCGTCATAGAAGCCGGCTAACACCTGTTACTACCTTTAGCTGAGGAGTACCATCTTGACCCTCTTCTCTGCCATCATCCAGCTTGCCTGTTTGCTGTGGTATCTTGTCAGTTATTTCCCTATGGGCTCAAGCGGTCTGCGCCTTGCCACCACATTTGGCGCAAGACGAGCTGCTGCTTGGATGTCCGGTTGAAGTCGAGGAGAACGAGAATTCATGATTGTTGTAACGAAGCTAGCGAAACATCTCTGGCCCTGGTCCCTGCACAATACCATAGCGTACTCTCTGCCGATATGTATGTATGATACCTGCTTAATAATAATTCTACCCTGAAATCAGTCCTCGGCGGCAGCAGCAGCAGTAGCAGAGCCTATCCCAAAACCCCGAGATGGCGTCTTAGAATGAGAACCATGGATTGCGTGGAATAAGATAAATGTTCACGTATGATGAGTTACAACATCAACCTCTCGTGGAACTACGGTATGGACAGTCGTTGCACATATTATTTGCCTCCTATTGATGAAGTGAGAAGCTTCAGCGCATGCCCGATCTATCAGGATCTCGATTTTCCGGCTTGTGATTAGTGTAATCCGAAGCTTGCACCTCGTGCGGACTGTGCGAGTCACGTTCCCTGCTCACTATTAAAAAAAGTTACTCCGCCAGAGCTCTATTATTGCTATTGCATGCGCATTATGTATTGAGGAAGGAGGTGAATCTCTCTTCACCATTATTAGGTGGAAGAAATAGGCTCGCACTACTCGTTCAAGATCGAGCTTCAGCAAAATCGTGTTGCAGAGCTCCGTTGCAGTAGCAGGCTGAGAGCCTCCTTTCGGTCTCGTTGCACGTTACCATGTGCTGTGACTGATGACCGAAGCGAAGATGAGGATGAGGCTCTTCAACTAAATGCCATGTCCAACATGAATGGATTGGAGGCTTGGAGGCTTGGAGCCCGCTTGGAGGCTTGGAGTACCTCTCTACCTGGGCAAGCTTTCACAACCGAGAGCTCCATATATATTCTAGAGAGTACCTATGTACCTATGTACCTGACCCCGCGGGTGGCCGGTATAGGCGGCGGCGCATGGATACAGAATACCCCCAACATGTTCATGATACTGTACATATAATAGTACATATAATAGTACATATGTAGGCAGATGGACATCCGTACGTAGAGGAGAAGAGCCCGAAATAAAGAGCTCAAGAAACTGCATTGTACGCGGAGACGCGCGGCTATAGTTATAGGTAGTAGGTAGGTAATTGCAGAGATACATTATAATTATCATTATTATCATTATTATCACGACCTTCGACCTTCCTTGAGGACTCTATCATTCATGACAGCCAGCCAGTGTTACGAAGCCCATTCGAAGCGACGTGATGTGATGATTGATGCTTCAGGCTCTCAGGCCCAGGACGCGCCGCACGGACTTCCGCTGAGAACCTCGAAACGAAAGCCCTGTGCAGCTGTATCAGTGTTTCGTTCGATGACGGACATCTATAAAACTCCATGCCAACACTGTCAAATATTCCATGAGGCATGGATCCTTCTTCTAGATCTATATCTCATCTCATGCAGTCTGAAAGAAAGAAACAAAAGTCCTGGGGAATTCACAATTCAAGGTACGCCTTGTATTTATGCATTTTCCTGAACTAGCCGAGATACGGGTGAAGGCACGCAGCGAAATTTGTTCGACACTACGGAGCTAATTTTGTAGACCACATTATTCAGATCATCAGAACAATTTAGCCCTACAAACCTCAACTTCCTCCACCTTCCTCACGTCAATCTCTTGACTTCCCTCCACCCACAAGGTCTAAGGGAACTTGTTAGGACCGACGCCCTTTAACGTCTCCAGAGGTCTTTCACCGACCTTCGACTCGACTTTTTGTGTTCCATTCGTGTCCCGCTTGCTTGCGAGGCCCTACCTACCTTACCTACCTTCCTACATACCTACGTACCTACGTAAATACACACACACAGTCAAACCGTGTCGTCGTACTCTCCAACCTCGACTTGAACCTCTTCGATTCCTAGGTCACGAAAGCTCTCTCTCTATCTCTCGCTCTCTGTCTCTAGCGCACGCTCTCACCAGGATCACCGGCTCGATCTCACCGCCAGCTCCTGCTTTGGACTCTCAAAGGGTACGCTTGTCTTGTGCAGCATATTTCGTGCCACTCGTGATTTTCTGCGGCAGGCAGTTTGGCACCTCCCAGGCCAGATTGATTGATGCTGATTCACTCATCCTTACACAGTCCATCTTTACCAATCGATCCCACTTGCATACACGTCTTGCGACCTAACTGTCAAGCACTGGCTTGATCGCATCTCGAACCACACCAAGTGTTCAACGTTTGCATCGCAACTTCGGGCAGCCGATCTATCAGAATCTACAAACTACTGGAAATTTCTACACACAGTTTCCTTCTTACACTTGTCGCTGCTGAACCTTTCTCATCTCATTCTCATTACCTCGGACTATTCAATCAGGTTTGATCTGCGACTGGGACTAGGCCGCATAAGCACCCTCGCAGCTTTACAGTCAAGAAGCAATATCATATCCTAAGAAGCAACCAGAAAAGTCGTGCGGGGAGGTCTAGCAACACCTCTCCGGACATCCACCTTTGGAGGTGCTGAACTTGGCTATCCGGAACCTCGGAAGGAAAAGTCGAGTTTTTACGATCTGCAATCCTTCGCAGATACAGTTCAACTCACAAAACCACCTATTCTACCATATACCATCTTCACAATGAGTGCTACTGTATCAAGAGATACAGCTTCGGCTTTCTCGTACGCTCAGGCTGCAAAGGGTCGTGCGGCAGCAAGCGCCTCGGCGATTCTCTCCACCAGCCAGACTACGTCAGGCACAAATACACCATCGAAAGATGTGAGCTTCTCTGCAGAATCCACATTGGATTTCAGCAACACCACAGGAACATCTGAAGCTGGCAGGAGTACAGGCGGGGATAGCGATGTCAAGGTTACCGGTACCGATATTCGGACCTATTCTGTCAATGTAATTGTCGCCACTTCGACTCCGACTTCTCCAAGCTACGGTACTGCCTCCACTTCGACTCTTCCAAGAGAAGAAGAAGTCACGGCCGGCCCAAAGCTCTCATCAGATTCGCCTTGGGATCGGCCGATCGCATCCGAAACTACTGGCGAAAAGCATGATGGCGATCGCAGAAAGGGTCGAAAGGCTAAAAAAGACAAGCACGCTGATAAGGATGCCGAGAAGGAGAAGGAGGAGGCAAAGCCGATCGAGATTCTCGTAGCTGCACCACCGCCAGCTGTAAATATCTGGCAGCAACGAATGGGCGCACAGGCCGCAAAGGTCAAGCCCGTTCTTGTGGAGGCCGTGTTGGTCGAGCCAACCACCGTTGAGATTCCAACAGAAGGAAAGGCAGCCGATAGGAGAAAGCCAAAGGCTTTTGGATCTGATGATTTGGAGCGACCTGTCGGTCTAAGTCAGAACGGAACATCACGAGAGTCCAAGGGTCAGAAGAAGGGCTCCGAAGGCGCTAGAGGAAAGGAAGACTTTAACAAGAGAAGCACTCCTCGAGGTAGCCGATCAGGTGAGAAGGATGAGAAATCTGCCGGTACCCAACTTCCACCGCCTGTTGAGGATGCCATTTCTTGGCCAACGCCAGAGACTGCATTAGAAGAGGAGAAGCGCAAAGCACAGGAGAAGGTTGAGAAGGAAGAGAAGGAAGCCGACGCAGGTCCCAATAAGCAACCAAGGCAGAAAGAGAAGTGGGTAAGCGTGCCATATACACCTTCAGTTACTTTCAATACCCCATTGCCAGTTAGAGGAGCTAGAGGACGTGGTGGCCGCTCTGCCGGCCGTGATACTACTGGTGGCCGCGGCGGACATGTGTCGAATGGAAGCATCAGTGGAGATAAGCCTGCCAACGCTGCCACTGCGAATACCACTTCTGAGTCCCGTGAGAGAGACAGGGATAGCGTTAGCAGCGGTCGTGCGACCTCACTTCCACCAAATGCATCTAAGAGATCTATTGGTGATTCGACTTATCGTGATGTGCGAAAACCATCAACAACCCTAGAGAAAGCCAAGGCGGAGTCGTCAGCTCCTTTGAACAAGTCTGAGTCAAGCGTTCCTGCCCAGGGTCGTCATTCATCGATTGCGACACAGGGTGATGCCGTTGCTCCTGCTCCAATCGCAGATGGCTCGAAGCCTCAAAAGACAGAGCAATCCAATGGCGCATCATCGGATGCTCACGCTCACCCACATTCTGGTACACATGACTTTCGTCAAGAGCACAATGTGCGCATTGGCGACTTCACAAAAGATGCCAATGGACACCAAGGACGCGAGCGCGGCGAGGGTCGCTCAGATCGTGGCCGTGGTGGGTTCCGTGGACGAGGCAACCACAGCAACTTCCCTAATGGACAACAGCACGCTCAACATGCTTACACCAATGGCCAGGCACAACAGCCGCTTAATGGCTATGGAATGCGACCAAATAACCCTCCATACAGCCCTCCTTCTCAGCCGTTCTCGAATGGCTTCCCACAGCCAGGTCATCGTGGACGAGGTGGTGTACCACCGCGATCTCAGTCCATCCCAAATGGCAATCCGATGTTCCCAAGATACCCAGTGAACCCAGCTGGTCCGCAGATGATGCCTATCAATACCAATGGCGCTGTATTCGATTATCCGGGCATGCAAAGCATGAGTGCAATTCCATACAACCCATATGTTGAGCAATACTCCGTGTTGGCTATGGTCACCATGCAATTGGAATACTATTTCTCCATCGACAACTTGTGCAAGGATGTTTACTTGAGAAAGCACATGGATTCTCAAGGTTTTGTCTTCTTGTCATTTATTGCAGGATTCAAGAGAATCCAGTCCCTTACTCAGGACTTTGAGCTTTTGCGCTATGCATGCCAGGAGTCTGAAGTTATTGAGATAGTCATTGGAGAAGATGGCATTGATCGACTTAGGAGGCATGATGGATGGGAGAAGTGGGTTATGCCCGTGGAGGAGAGAGACGAGGCGGCAAGAAACAATGGTCCAGAGAGGTTTTACCGTCAATCACATCCTCAACGTGGTCAGCAGATGCTTCCACGGATGATGCCTCAAGGTCACCAAAGTGTCTCATCCCCGCAGTTCTCTCCTAATGTCGTTCAAAGCTTCACATCATATCCCGTTCCATCTTCTGGCCTGAATGATCAGGAGAATGGGTATGCTCACCACCAGGAATCACCTCTCTCGGCTGCAGTTCCTGAGTTCGCGCCTAGTCCTGCCTTCAATCCTGCGGATTATGTTGATGCTGAGACCACATTTTCGGATGAGGAGATTGGCAGACTTACTGTTGTGTACACACAGAAGGCCACTGGAGAGAGTGCTCCAAGAGCTCCTTATCAGAATGCTTCATCTCGGACATTTTCGAATGGCTCCATTGATGCTCGTCTCATCAGCGAGGAATTGCAAGAACTTGAGAAGCGCCAGGGACGTTCCTTGGCAAACGGTGGTAGTGAAGACTCCGATATGTATGTCTAAGCCTGAATATGCCAATATAAGTTTTCATCGCTGACGAATTTAGCTCCACTGAACGCTTAAGACTTTCGATGAGCCCGAATTCAACAATGTCTCCGACCAGACTTGTATTCCACAATGCTCCGCCTGTTATGTGGGTCAAGAGCGAACAGGATCAGACTCCAGCATCTGAGTCCAGAAAAAACGAGCCATACCACACCATTCGTGCGAGAGCGCTCCGAAATCGCGAAATGTCGCAGCCGGGCGACGTCAACGATGACATGAAGATCATGTATCATTTCTGGGCACATTTTCTGATCCGCAACTTCAACCCACGCATGTATGAGGAGTTCAGAAAGTATGCATTTGACGACGCTGCTCGCCAGGCTACTTTCGGCATGAACCTACTCATTACCTATTACGACGAAGTTCTCAACAGCAAGAGGAGGACCATCCCCGAGATCTTTGCCAAGCATTATATCGAGGTTGTCAAGGCCGAGGATCCAGCCAAGGACCGTCCCGCATTCGCCAAGCTTAGAGCAGCGTGGAGAAACGGAGCCCTTGATATGAAAAGTCGGAAGAAGATAGACAACTTCGTTGATCCGGTCCTTAGAGAGGAGCTTGAGAGGTAAACATGATCTTGCAACTCTGTTCTTTCTGCGCCGCTGCTTTCGCCTCTTGGACTATCTATGCTACGGATAACTTCTCTATTCATTCACGACTTGTCGATTACCACCCTACAAGCACTGCGCTTGATTGTCCGTTATATCTACCCTTTGATGGTCTTGAAGAATCCTTCTCAGTGTCGTTTGGCGAGGAACATAAAACCCACCTTCTACGCAATCTCGACCGCATTGTTGAAGTATAATGTGTGCTATCTTTTCCAGTTGGCGGACGGAAAACTGATGATTTGTGCATATCTGCTGCTTGTCGCTGCTAGTTTGCACTGTAGCACAGCGAGCAGATGAGTTGCAATGCTGCTTCCGTCATATGGATCTTATCTACGACGTCTCTTCTTCGGATTTTTTTTGTCTTGACTACCATCACTGCTGGCGTTTTTTTCTCGGAACGGAGCAAGAAAAATATGGTTGGACATCCTTGCGATAGGGTGCGAAAGTTCTTTGTTTTTAAGAGGGGGACAAAAAGGTATCATCTTTCTTGGTTTGACTCTGCAGTGGCTGGCTGGGCTTGGTCTGTTATCTGTTCGCGCTTGGCGAGCTGAGATCCTTTATAGATGAGATCCCGGCCATCCACTACGCCTTCTGCTAGCATCTGTCTAAGGGAGTCGATAGCCATGGCCTTCTCAACTTCTGGCTAGTAGGTCTGTTCCGATCTTAAATCCCTCGGGCGTCTTGCTTTATGGCTCGGTCCTTGATCGAACGATGCAGCGATGGTCAGTCGGCCTCAGTCGACATGTTTTACTATGGCTTTTTCCAGATAATCTTTTATAACCTGAGGAAAAGTTTCATCTCGATCTCGCAAGGAACCTGAACTAGGCCGATAGACAGCTGTCCGATTGAAAGTCTTGTTTGGCTTACTGGCTCGCTCGCTTTCTGGCTCTCTGGCAGTCTGATTGATGATGCCGGGCAAAGCCGACCTTGGCCCTTTTTTCTTGTTAATGTCACGCATAGATGGTTGGAAGTGGGCGGTGGATGGATCGAGCACACGTGCACGCAAGCTGAAGGGGGCATATCCGGAAAATTACAATACCGAACTGAGTTGGCTGTACCTTTGTATTATAGAAGAAAAAGAAAGAGATCAATTAAAAGTGGATGGGACTAATGGGGTGATGATGTGACATTTGCAAAAGATGGGATATTTTGGGGTGAGTGAGAGTACGTGTGCGATTCTATGAGTCGGGGTCTCTCGTCTTTACTGCTATTCAAGTATCGGCTTCGGAGAAGAAAGTTGCACCAACGAGGAGCAACAGCTTCGCTGCTGACACGGAGCTTACTTAGTTTGTGGTAGTTACATATCCATCCCTCCATCCCCGTTTCACCTTGACAGGAACAAGCCAATATAAAATACCATGATGATCTCCACCATCGAAGCCCAGCAACGAGGAGTTCTAAGACACGGCAGCTCAAGCCCAACTAATCGCCCCGTTCTCATCTCCTGCAGGATATTGCGAAATCGTACATTGATGACGCCAACCCAATAAAGGGGTAACTTCCTGCCATTTTCCAATTATTACATTGTTATAATTTATGCTTCTTGAGCTATTCTCCGGGAGCCGTACAGAATTTATTGAGAAGTACGGATTATTGCTGGAGAACATTTCTGGACAATATAATAATGGCAAATGACTGGAATGCCACCCAAATTATCATAAATGACGAAAATGCCACACTTTTTCTGTCATGCCACGCTTTTTGTGCTGCTCCAAAATTATCAAAATGACAAAAATGTCATACTTTTTTTTTCTACTAACTAATGTCACATTCTTCTTTCTGCTGACTTTATGCGAGAGGATTAGTATCTAATTGAGTATGATTAGAGGATTCATCCTAAGACTCAATATTCTCTGAAAATTGAGAGGAAACAAGGCTATTGTGACGGAAAATAGGGTTTTCTGTCCTAATAGCCTCCATTTCCCTGTCAAATTCAGCCTCCTCTAGCTCCTTCAATATGCTAACGTAGGCCATGGCGTAATGGGGGCAATGGCGTAATGGGGGTAGTGGGGTTGGGGCCACCCCATTAAACTTAGAAAATCACAAATAATTCAATTACTACTGCCCTAATTCATCTATATCGCTATCATATAGCTCTTCTTCACTCTCGTCGCGCTCTTCTTCACTACTATCATTAATTAAATCAATTATAGATGTTGTAGCTTGTGGTGTAGTTGACCTTTTCGACTTTTGAGTTGCTGTTGCTGTTGCTGTTGCTGCTTCTGCTTCAGCTACTTGTGACCGCAACTCCTCTGTTGAAATGTGGAATTGACCCTTTAAAATCGCTCTTTTACCCTTCTTCTGTGCTCTTCTCTTCTGAATTATGCTACGCAAGTTATCTGTCTCTCTTTGTTGAAGGATATTGCGTGTGTTAAGTTTCTCTGTCTTATCTGCTAACTTATGAATATATCGCTTTGTAGGAGTGTTAAGAACACCGCGACTTATTGTAGCAGACAGAACTGTATTTGCTTTGTGAAGTGTTTGAAAATCAGGTGGACTGCTATTTAAAAATACCTTCTTAAAAATGTCATGCTCTGTTAGAGTCCTTAGCCGTTCCACTACAATGTCTGTAGTAGGAAGCGTAGCTGCTCGAATGACTGTTTGCGGCTGAAATGGCTGTAGCCCACACCCTCTCCATGCAGAAGTTATGTTTGAATTTGAAAATCCAGCTTCTCTTACTTATATGTATGCATCCATCCATTCTAACTTCTGTATGCGTAGGAGTTGCGCCTCATTAAGGTGTGAGAGGGCTGTTGTGAGATGTTTTTTCAAAGGCCTAAAAATTGCAACATTAAGTGGTTGCAACACATGAGATGTATGAGGAGGTAGTATAAGAAGTGAAATTTAATTTTAAATGTAGTGTGATATGAAGCTTCCACTTATATGACTGTCATGGCCGTCGCAAATAAGGAGCCTTTGTTGTAGTTGTCCATTTGAAAGTGTTGCTTTTTCCCTTGTTGTAGGCTTAAAAACGCGTTTTAGCCACTCTAATCCATGAAGGTTGCTTGTCCACCCTTTTGTGTTTGCAGAGAAGTGCCATTTGCTTATAACTTCTTTTGGAATCTAGCTTTGTAGTACATTCTGTCCTTTGAATATAATGAGGG
>Ga0209512_1002454_pt1 | contig 19697 bp, 11 predicted proteins | sample frozenSSSSmetaG_FD_184142 | JGI IMG/M metagenome (GOLD analysis project Ga0209512, IMG submission 184142) | Glacier valley bacterial and archeal communities from Borup Fiord, Nunavut, Canada, to study Microbial Dark Matter (Phase II) -... | ecosystem: Environmental > Aquatic > Freshwater > Ice >... | reverse complement strand
TCATAATTAAGTACTAGCGGCATTGTTACAGTATTCATTAATAGATGCATGTTCATTAATAGTATCTACATATATTTTACCATACAAACGGCATCTGCCGACGTGTCCCATCTTTGCTGTTGTGTCCCAGTTTGCTGTCACCAACTGTACCCGAGTACAGTTTGTCGAAACCAACGATTAATTCGTTCAAGAATCGTCTATAAAAGTTATATTTCTAGAATAAATTGAACTCTTCATTTTAATACATTCGATGGTTCTATAATGGCTTCTATGGCTCGCCAGTTCAGCTTGTTACGCCCCTTTTGGCCCCTTTTGGCACCCTTTTTATCAACGCCAGCTCATAAAACTTCATATATACGAGCATTTCGCTCAATCATGGCTCGGATCAACGTCATACTCCACGTCCGTCCTAATCACATATTTCGCACCCTTCTTCACCCCAGTCCCCTCATGCAGGGGTGCTCCATTTGCTTCTCCATGGGGAAATACCGCCACGCTTCCCATCACTGGCTTCACAGGATACGCATTCATGATTCCTTCTTTCACGCTTGGCAAGAAAAAGGTAGTCTCTCCGGCCTCGAAGTCGTCGTTCAAGTAGATCAAGAACGTGTAGAGCGATGACTGCCGCTTAGTCGGGGGCGAAGAATCGTACTGATAAACACCTGCCGGGGTAATGCCCGAAGGAGGCCACGCACCATCTACGCATATCAGCTTGGGATTACAAATAATAGAGATGCGACAACATACCGATGTGACATCTATACTCCGCACCGGGTACATATCGATACACTCTAAACCTCCTATTCAAGCCCCTCGCCTTTCTCCCACCAACACTTTCAGGCACATATTCCTTCACTCTATCCCAAAGCTTGTCATGGAAAGCCGGATCAACCACCCAGTAGAAGTTATGCGCCAGGATGCTCACCTCTCCGCCATCGTCGCGAACAGGTGCGTCCGGGATAAACTCGGTTGCTTCACCCGCAGCAATGATCGCTTTACACTCATGTGGTGACAATACATTCTTAATCAAGGACAGTTTCGGTACTATCGGGTGCTCATGCCGCGATCTCACCGGGCCAGATGCCTCAAGGTTGATCGCATTGTCCTCCGATGTATACAGAATCGCGGGATGGTGGTTCGGCGGTCTCCTCTGCAATCCCGGTGTCGTCTCAATAACCTTAAACTTCCTCGTAATCTCCTGCGGCTCTGGAATCAGAGTCCGATCCAAGACAGTCTTGTACACCTCCTCGGTCGCCTCTCCATCCCTCAAATTCCAAACCTCCTGTAGTGCTATCGGCTCCTCCCCACTCGGCACTCCCGACGCATTATCCACCGGCCCTGTAACCCTCAACACCGCATCCAGCACCCTCAACCCCTCCCGCTCCCTCTCGTTCCTTATGCCCCTCTGTTCCACGCCTCCAACCCCACTCAAGCCACTCACCACATCCAGATCTCTCACCCACCTGCACAACGCCCCCAACTTCGGCTGCTCCCCTCGAACCCGCATCTCCGCCAACAGCACCCTAGCCTCCAAGAACTTCCCATCCACAAGCGCCGCACTCACCCTGGCCGTGAGATTCGCATCCACAGCCGTGTTCATCCCAGTCGTGCATGCGGACCGGAAATCGTAGGTCGCGACGCGCAGCTCCTTGCAGGCTTTGGATTTCATCAGACTCGGGTATTTCGAGAGCGTTTGTAACGTGTCGATGGTGATCTCGAGTTCTTCGTCGGTGACGACGGACGAGAGATTCTTCGGCTCGAGGGTCGCTGCGGAATCGCTGTCGGTCTGAGGTGGGCTGATGGTTCCGGGAGCCGCTGATGTGGTTTTTTGTTGCTTGTTGGAATGATTGAATGAGGCCACGACCTTGCGCTTTGCGGGTTTGGATTTCGCCATTGTTGCTAGAGGGATTGAACGAGTTTGGATTGATGGAAGTGGTGTTTGGTATTTGGTGTTTTTGAGGATTTGAGGGTCGTGGGAAGGCGGTGAAGTAGGATAACGGCAGAAAATGTGGGGTGATGTCGGATAAAGCTGATTTAACGGGTGAGCATTGAGGGGAGTTGCCAGCGATTATTAGGAGAATATCTTATACTTCAAAAGAATTCAATTCATTTAAAGTTAGAGGTTAGGAAGCATAGTCTTATAGACTATACCACTCTTATATGTCTTTATAAGTGCATTTTAGATAATCTAACATTTATCTTAAGTGCTAGAGATAATTGCAGCCCGACCGCCAAGGAATCGTATAATGGGAAGTATAGGTGACGGGGCTCCTGAAGTAAAGTACTTCAACTGATCAACTAGATCACACACTTGTTTCTCGTCAATACACCGTATTCCGTGTCCCCCTATCTATCTAAAAGCACCGGTCTTGAAGATTGAATCTTCAAAACCACGTCTTCCCTAACCTCTGAAATGGACAACCACCCCTACGCACGACCGCCAACTCCACAAGCACTACTCCACCGCGCACCCAACAAACCAGATGCTGATACCCCCCTCACCAAACCCAATAAATACATTATTCTCCTCCTCGCACCAACCTCCGTTGCCGGAAAGGTCCAGATAGCCACCTCGGTCTCAAAATCCCTTTCCTGTCCCCTATTCCAGGGCGACAGCTTGCACGAGAGCAGTGCCAAGGCCGCCGCTGTGGGCGCGAGTCGAGCCGACGATGGTGGAAGGGCGAGATATCAGAGGATGTGGTTGAGCAAGATGACACGAACAGGTCTGCTCTTCCCGGAGGAATCGAGACCCGCGAACAAGGGATTCTCTGGTTTCGGCGGCGGTGGATCGTCTTCGACGTCGACGAGCCGGAGGGGATCGGGATCGTCAATTTCAAGCACGACTTCTTTTGGCGGTGGTTCTACGGCTGGGTCCACGGCATCTTCTGCCGTTGATGCAGGGAGCCAATTCATGACCTCGGGCGATATATTCAGCACAGGTCAATACATCAACCAGCCCGTTTTCGCAATCTCCGAGGAAGAAAGACGCCGGAAATTGAATCCTGCTTTGATGGTCCTGACGCATCCGGAGCTGGAGGCGTGGCACAAAGACGCAATTCGTCAGGCTACAGGAGAATACGGTATCGGCATCATTTTCGTGCCTTTATTCGAGATTGATGCCGAGCATGACGACGAATTGGAGAAAGGGGGAGAGGATGAATTGCCAGTGCTTAGACCATTAGATCTGAGGACAATACGTGAATTCACGAGTTTCGATGCGTTTAGAGCTGCTGCAGGAGGTGTTGATGGTGGAAAGAAGTTGAAGTATGGGAAGGGCGAGGAAGGAAATCTAGAGGAGGAGATGGTGTTGGAGGTTGGTATTAGAGGTAGTGTTGAGGAGATTATTGAGGAGGTTGTGAGGGGCGTTAGAGATGTGATGTTTGCTTGAAAGCGACGGAGGGGATGGCCGTGCCCGCCAGCGATCTGTTACTGTTAGCACGTTCTACAATTCCCAGCCCTTACACCTTCCCTCTCTAACGCACCTTAAACGCCTTCCTTGAGCTAATCACATAAATAGCAACTTGTCTAAAATAGAGAGTAGTTTAATTTATTAAGTGTATAAACCTTAGCTCTTAAAGTGTAATGCTATGCATAATTTGTACATAATTCTTAAACTAATTAATAGTGTTAAGAACCAAGCTAGTAGCTTTATATACTAAATAAGGGTAAGCTATTATTTTTACTAGCTGTAAACACAAATGGCTCTTAACGTAGTTTATTGCCTTTACTAGTTAAGAGAAGGTCTTTTTAAGTTAATACAAAAGATACATTAAGTCTTCTTTAAGATAAGGGGAAAGCGCTCTAGATCTAGAGATGATTTAAGTAAAGAACGCTCTATAAGAATGCATCTAAGTATTTGTATTAATTCTATCGTACTATGTCCCGAACGCTTCGATGGCCCGACCAATTTATCACATAAACTCATATATCAGATCACCTACGAGTATCCCTTCCATTCCATTCCCCATCACGAACAGCACTTAAGAGGAGTTCGAGTTATCAGCACAGCTGAACGCACCCCCGATAAGCCCATCGGCATATGCATCTATAATCAGCTGCACCGTGCCGTACGTGCCCCCAGTCAAGAAGAACAGCCCGAGCGCGATGAAGAACCAATGCCCCCAGTACGCAGCCTGCTGGACGATGCTGCCCGAGCGCCACTCGCCGTGGTCGTATATCCAGAACCAGGCGGGCAGTATGATGGCCAGGGGCGCGAAGCAGATCGAGCCCGTGAGCGCAAGGAGGTAGTTGAAGATGGGGATGGCGCTGGCGAGCACGAAGGACAGGGCCGAGAGCCCGAAGGTGATGCTGAGCCAGGTGCCCCAGTGCACCGCCGTGTTGGCCTGCAGGTGCTTGGTGTTGCGCAGGAGGCGCACGAAGATGTACTTCGCCGCGACGTGGATGTATAGACAGGCGGACACGATCAGGCCCACGAGGCCCACGCCGAAGGACACCATCTTGATGGTCTGGCCCGCAGAGCCCAGCGAGGGCGAGGCAACCCACTTCCCGCACCAGCGGTAAACGACGAGCGAGAAGGAGAGGTAGGAGGCGTTGACGATGGCCATGCAGAGAAAGAGGGCCTTTTTGTAGTCCTTGGGGTTGCGCATCTCGGAGATGACGGGCAGGAAGGCGCTGGTGCCGGCGGAGGAGACGAAGACGGTGGCGGACGCGGACATGCCAGCGACGAAGGTCGGATAGGCGATGGCATGGTAGCCGAGGTCGTAGTCACCGGTCTGGGGGGCGGCGGCGGGGCGGTCGGTGGTTGTGACACCGACGCTGGAGAGAGTTAGCATGGGCAGGGGGGAGCGGCGAGAAATTGGGACCTACACAACGATGAAGACAGCAACGAATATGGAGGTGAAGCCTGCCCAGGTCAACCAGCCGATGGACTGGAACTTGCGGACGGAAGCACACGCGGCAATAACGACGGTGGCGACGAGCGAATACCATACGGTGCAAGTTGCATGGTGAGAGAGCGCGTTGAGACCGGTGGAGACACCGAGAATGCCAGAACCACCGCATAGAACATAGGCAATGAGGTAAAGTGCGCCAGTCAGCTCCTTCAGCCAGACGCCGCCGACCACTGCCGCCATATCGACAATAGTATGGCAGCCTGCGTGCTTGTTGCGGAAATCGCCCTGCACGGCGGCCATGTAAGTGTTGAGGGCACCCCAGGCGAGGACTGAGAGGGCGCCACCGACGGCGCCGAGCTGGTACATGGCTGAGGGGATGCTGAGGACGCCGGTGGCGAAAATGACCTTGAGAAAGATGACGGAGGCCATTGGCCAGCTCACAGTGCGGAAGTCAACGCCGTCAGTATTCTTCTTGAAAACTTCAAATTCGTCCTCGTTGATGGGATCCATCACATCGCCGGTGTAGCCATGCTCAACGCTGGCGCGGGGAGGGGAGTCGGAGATGGCTCCCTTCTTCTCGTCGATGCTCGACATGGTGAGGGAGTGATGGGGTGCAGATGAAGAATTGGGATGCCTCGACTTGTCGGGTGGATTGAAGGTATTCGATGGGTGAGGAAGAAAGTGGGGGGTGCTGGATTGTGAGAAACGAAACTGCATCCACGAGGTCTAGACCTGAGATATATAGAAATGGAAACAGAGCTCACATCCTCACCATGTTATCTCTCCAAGGATCATTCCAAGTAAACATGCGATACGGCCAAGATGATTGTAAGCCATAGAGACCGTAAAAGAGAGAGATCGAAATGGCAGATTGGAATCTACTATCTGTGACCGTTGCTCGTTATCGAATGCTGATACAGCTTCGGAGATCCGAGATGCTCGGGCTTGAGGCCACCGAGATTCTGATCGCTGCTTGCGAACACGAAAGAGTGACGTGACATACGGCAAGAGACCACAAGAGAAAACAAGTCTTACCACCATAGACGACGCGGGACCTACTTGTGAAGATTCTGAAGTCTTCTAATTTCCCGTTGCTTGATCAAGCGTGTGCTTGTGGTGCGCGCCTCTCCTCTCTCCTGACCTGATGCTCTCTTCAAAATCGATACACAGTCACGTGCGGCTCTCGCTGGGAGCATGAAATGCGGGATGGGGCTAAGATACCAAAGCCAAAATAGCGGATCTCCATGCTCTTCTGATGTGTACGGAGTAGCCAAAGCAGGCAGAGTCGATGCAGATCTAAAGCCTCTAAAGCCGGGCGTGTTTGTGCTCTGTTGCTAGCAAACATGGAGTCCCATGGCTCGCTATAGAGATAACGTATCTTGTCATATCTGTCAGACCCCATCTCCATCGCACTAACAGCGGGCTTGCGTTGAAGGAGTTAAAGAGTGGAAATACCTAAATGGCCCGCGCGTCTGCGTCGGTGGGCCGATCGTGTCTTTCTCCAGGATATCTCCAGGATTATCTCCATACTTTCCATATGGCGACCCTGCCTCCACGTGCTTGGGTACATAGGTAAGATACATGATAATGCCTTAATGCCAAAGTATTATCATATTCGTCCCCCATCAGCATCAGGATTCGTGACAATCCTTCTATCCGTCTGGCTTCGCATTGCTAGAATCCAAGTCGAAGGTCAGTCACATAGAAGAGTGGTCAGCGACCTTCGTTTCAGCAGTTTCATTTTGTTCTATCATAGCTATCTAATGACGACTTGGATACTATGTATCACAAGCGTTCTTACACAGACCACCAAAAATACATTAATAACCTCAGTATTTCGTAACCATCACACCGATGCCATCCAACGCCTTCCCTTCCTCCAGTAAACATCCGCCTTGCCCCGCTCCTTAAAATTCTTTCAAACGCCTCCAATTCATCCTCCCTCCTTTCCCTTCTTCCCCTTCCTCCGAATCCCCCGTCACACCCCCTTCCTGTACCAGCAATCACATCCTACAAATACGGCATCCACAGCGCATCCGCCTGCGCCAAATACATCGGATTTACCGCCTTCGCCACCAGATCAATGACCGTCTGATTCGCCGGCAGCATCCCCAACGGCGCCTGCGCCAGGCTCAGCGTGCGCTTGACGATGATCTCGCTGTTCATCTGCACCGTATCCCTCAGCTGTCCCTCCGCCATCGACCCCGCGCGGTGGCTGCTCGTGAACCAGAAGATCATCTCGTCGCGCACGAACAGGCTCAGCTGCTGCTCCAGGTCGAACTCCGGCTCTGTCAGGGAGCGGGCGATCGCCATGATGGCGATGGTGAAGATGCCTTCCGTGGCCATGGGCCCCATGAGCGTCTGCAGGTTGGGTGTCAGACGGAAGGGCACGGGCTCCGGGTTGTGGAAGGTCGGCTTGGCGGATGCCATTGAGGCGAGCAATTCGGAACCCCAGACGTTACCGGTGCTGCGTGATATATTGAGCTTGTGGGGGTAGCGATTGTTCATAAACAGGACGTAAGTCATGAACGTCAACGCAGCGTATTGATATGAGAAATGCCTGCGGAAGAGCCAGAAGTCCGAATATTGCGGATAAGATGCCTTGACGTAATCAAGAGCAATCGTGTGTGGGACCCATTTGTCTTGAATAGCCGAGAATATCTCCATGCGAGCATTGAGGCCATGATCTGGGTGTTTCTGAGAATGAATGTCAGAATTGCTGTTCTTGAAATATGACCGATCGTCACTCACTGCTGTCTTTGTCTCCGCCAAAATCCTCATCTTATCCATCGTGAACAGGACCGGATCATCCTTAGCCAATCCACTCTGGCGGCAATGATCCTCAAAGATACCCTGCAAAGAAATATACGAGGGATCATCTTGAACCATGCGAATATGCGGCGCCAGAGGAATCATAAGTGGAAGATGGAAGTTGAGATTGCGGCGACGACTCTCCTTGCGCTTGCTCAAAGTGCCATTGAAGTGTCTGAAAAGTTGCAAGATACGTTCCTCACGTCTGCAGTGCCGAGCAGCAGGATGTTGGATTGCAAAAGGATGAACAGAGCCATCATGGCCTCTGATCTTGAGTCTACGATGACAAACACCGATGGCCCGTACCAGGTCCACATCTGGAAGGAATCGCTCGATGCGGATAAAATCTTGATTCTTGTCCTTGTGCTGCAGGTATTGACCTGGCACTTCGACTTCATCAAACTTAACAAAGCGGAACTCGCTCAGGTGAGAACTGTAAGTCTCAAGATTTTGATGCAATGGGCGACGATCGAGCTTCGCCTCAAATTTATCACGCCAGCGACGAAGCTTCTGAATATACTCATGCATAGTAGGCTTCTTGTCGACGAAATCAGCTTCGAACGACTTCCGAATATGGGCCGGCAGAATTGTCTCCGCAAAGCGTGTGATATTCGTCTCAGTAGCCGATGGAAGCTTCACATCCTGAGCATAAGACGTTGGCATGCGGCTAACATAGGAGAGGCCATCGTTAAGAAGAGCAACAATCAAGCGATAAGCATCTTCATCAGGAGGACACTTGAAGTGCTTCTGAATCTGATCGACCATCGTCTCCATAGAAAGTGCTAAGAGAGGGAACGCAGTCTTGAGCACCAACAAGATCTCTTCGGTATGCTCCCACGGAGGTTTCTTCGTTGGCGGAGAAGTTGTCGGCGCTGGTGTAACTGGTGGCTGACCCTGCGTGTTTGACAAGTTGACGGTAGCATTAGGAGCATTTAGTTCTGTAGATTCGGTCTTGACTCCAGCGCCATCCGCACCGAGAGCTCCAGTGACAACTCCATTTGCAGTTCCCGGTCTAGATCCAGCCGAGCTGTCTGGTCTTACGGAAGGCGTCTCAGAGCGAGCCTGAGACGGCGATCCACTCTGCTTCGCTGCTGCATTCTGTTGGGCTGCCTGCTTGGCAGCTCTTGCTCTTCTCTCGCGTTCCTCCTTGCCCTCTTGGCTCTTCTTGATGGCAAGCATATCCTCACGATTCGTGCGAAGCTGGAAATAAAGTGCTTGAGGGTATGACTTTGCAATCTTCGCGAGAATGCCATGGGCCTTGGCAGCCTCCTTGTGACCGAGTCCGGTCAGGAGCTGAGGAATGAACGTGATCCAATACCAAACCGGCGTCTCGCCCTTGTAAGCATCGAAAGTATCCGTAAGTGATCCACTGGCATCATCAAGACTGAGCAACCAAAGAATGCGCGTGAGTAATTTCCGAGACTTCGCATTCTTGAACAAGCCAGCAGCTTCAAGGTAACAACTGAGGGCGTTCTTGGCAAACTCATAGTTTGTCGGGTGTTCCTTGAATTGGCGGTCATTGTAATAACCCCATTCGGCCCATGCCTTTGGAAGCTTGATATCGAAGAATAACGCCATACCGAAAGCCTCTTCAGCTTCATTCTTTTGGTTAAGCTTGTCTAAGAACATTCCCTTCAGAGTATAAAACTCCGCCTTTTGATTGGGACCAAAGTAGTTCAGGTTGGTGTTATTAATAACATCCAATCCTTGATTCAACTCGTTGGGGTCTTGGAAATGGCATTTTGCTTGCTCTCTCAGCTTCAAGAACGCCTCCTGGATCTCGATATTCGGCAGGGTGTAAATCCGGGTAAGCTGGCTCACACAGACTTCTGGCAATTGATGCTTGCGGGCCACATGAGCAAAGCGATTGATGATCCACGCAGTCTCATGGTACCCTCTATACGCGAACGAAGCGCCATTGGCGTTCTGGCCTTGCTGTGGTAGAAGTGCGAGGTACGTGGTATTGATGAGACCAAAGATGTGCTGGCGCCAAGTAACAAGGTCTTGCCATGCCATGATATCATCCCACACATTCGGCAAACGGTCTCGCCATGTGCCAAGCAGCAACTTGAGCTCTCCAGACTTGACATCGAGATTTCCTTGGTTTGTCTGAGCAAGGCTCTGGCAGATCACGCTGGCATCGTGCAGCTCAACGAGTTGTTGGAAATTCTGGAGAAGTGGAATATGTGCATTCGTAATCCGCTTTGGAAGCTGATGCCATTTGCGGATCGAAAGTTGGATTGCCTCGTCGCATACCTTGCTGAAATCTGCCGACGTTTCCGTCTTATTGTGGAATTTGAGGAGGGACATGAATGCCTGGAAGAATGTGCGGCGAGGGGTTGGCGCATCCATAACGCCCTTGATGAGAGAGTCCAGCTGATCACGGGGCTCTTGGGTCTGCCACATCTCTGGGTTTCTCCATGCACATTCCAAAAGGAGATCTTGGAAGTTTTCATGCTTGGCAAACTCTTGGAGGATATCCCATTGCTGCAGCTTCTGAGCGCACAGAACCCAGTGATCTTCCCAAAGCATATATTCGCCTGGCGAGAATGGAATGGCACCTGTCCTCGCTTTTATTTGGGCGGCCTCATACATTTTCTGCGCGTTATCCCACATTCCATTCTGCTCATACGACAAAGCGGCATTGGTTTCCACAAACTGACATCGGCGGCGCCATGTGCCGTAGAAAAGATCGTCTTCTTGCAAGCCAGCGTAGAGTTCAACCAATGCATCCAGATTGCTCTCTTTGACGGCTGCACTATCGATCGTAGGCTTGATGGCGGCATTCTCCAGCTGTACGAGTGCAGTATACCAAGCATCATAAGTCTTCGCCTCAAACTTCATGACATGGGGTGGGATCTTGCATTCCGGCCATGCTCTAGCTGCTCCCTCAAGAAGTGATTGGATGACGTTGGGTCTCTTATCGATTTGGCGAGAATGGTAGTCCTTTGTGAGAAGCGATACCATACCACGCTCAAGATCACCACGCTCATCTTTGGCCATTGCCGACCAGTAGATTGGGAACAAGGCGACCCAGATCTCATGAGCCGTATTCGAATCCAGGTGCTGCAGCTGAGTCAAAGGCTCCATAATGTCACGTACCGTAACATCTCCAAGTTCTCTAATGAACCGCTTATGGCTCGCCATCAATTCATCATACTTGTCATCCTCCATTAGAGTCGGCTGTCGAGGATCCTTAGAATAGTTACCGAAAAGTAAAGATGCCGGAATAGTCTTGAAATCGTCGGGATGGAGCTGGATGGGCTTGTTCATCTCAACAGCACCAAGCAACAACTGTGAAGCCTGAGCAAGCCAATACGAATCTGCCAAGGTATCCCAGTTCTGGGATGTGATAATATAGATGAGTCTTGCACTTGCAGTTGGCGACTGAGATTTATCGAATATCGCCATGAACCTGTTTCGCATATCAACATCCTGCGCTCTCGTGCCTATGAGGAAGGCATGCTCCATTCGAACAGTGAGCTCCGTGCGTGTAATCTTCGGATCTTCATAAATGCGAATAACAAGTTCCAAAAATTTGATGAGCAAAGTCTGATCTTGCCTATTCTCGAATGTCAGCATTTTGTGAAGAACAGCAGTTTTCTCTTTGAGCGTTGGCCACGATCCCTCCGATTTGAACACCCAACCATCAACCATATCAAGGATCTTCAAGCACAGTTGATTGCTTTGCGACTTTTCAACAAGGGTAGCGAGAACACTGAGGAATGGTCTACGATGGTCACCAAGGACCTCCATGCGCATAGACATGATATCAATGGCTTTGAGCATAAGATCAGTCTGTATTTTCAGCTCATAATCGTTCATGATGCCAGTTTGAGTCTCGCCTGGGTGAGTCGTTGGAGCCGCGGCTGGCTGTGCTGCCAACGTCGCATAGTGGGCAACGTGCTCCTTCGCAAGTTTGGTCTGGAGTGCTCGCATAATCGCACTGATATGTTGATCCATCTCCGAAGGCTTTCTTTGAGCAAGGGACCAGAGAATATTAATTCCGGATATGTAATTCCCAGAGGACAGATCTTCCGTAGCCGTGGTGGACAAGAAGGTAATGATCTCGGAAGTTGACGCTTCAGCCTCGCCCTCCACATCCGCATCTTCCGTCTGAATATCATCGGGAACAGCATCAAGGATGCGCTTCAACAGCGGTTTCAAAGGACGACCGCCTTCTTCATCTTTGCCCATCCCATGAAGACAATCCTGAATTTCTGGATTCTCCGACTTGATCGATTTCTCCAAGATACGCTGCAGATGTGACATATTCTTCTGAATCCAGTCATCGGATTTGGTGTTAACAATGATCCTCACGACCTGGAGCGTGTTGATCATCTGGGTAATGAACTTCTCGTCCGGCTTCTCCTTCTCAGATTTCTCGCTTGCAAGGGCTGTAGTTGTGCGATCGCTGGCGAGTATAATATCCGTAACGTTCGGAAACAAGTCAACATCGATATCGGCCCAGTATTGTGGCTGCAATAGATCCTTCATCAATGTTATAGACTTGGTAACCATTTCAGTTGACGAAGATGGGGGCACCGGGTTATGGAATAGAGCAGACTCTCTTTGCTTCGCAGACGGAAGCGGGTATCTCTCAGGCAGGCCAGCGATGAACTCTACCAAGTACTTGATCATCTTTTGACGGAACAGAATGGGAATCTGGTATTCAGCCCTTTCAGCGGGCGGAGCCAATGCCTTTTGAGGGGAAGGAGACAATCCATCAAGAGCCGACATGCTCTCAAGCTTGCGCTTCTTTGCATTCGGTGACTCCGACATTGAACGAGCTGGACTTGGACTTTTATCCTCGACTCTCCTCTTCTCCCATTCCCATATCAAGTTTAAGAGCTGGAGAACCAAGCGTCTGCTCTCATTCGATGCACTAGTTGGGTGTGCAATCTTCCTAAATGCTGATACGATCGCAGGGACAAACTTGTCCCGGGACTCATAAAAGAGTTCGGCATGCTTGACGAGAAAATGCAGGATGCTTGTCATTTGTTGCACGTTCTGGCCTTCTTCTGAGAGGATTCTGCGGGCGCCGGAAGCCCAAACAGGATTGCGGTCTCCAGGAGCTGTATTGCATCTCTTGCGAAGCACAGGTGCCAATAATTCGAGAGTCTGCGTGACCAAGGCTCTGCCTTCGTTTTGGTTTGTACGCAGGAGAGAGAGATAAACCTGGACAACGATCTTCGCGGGCGTCTCATAGTGAGCAATAAAGTATCCGATGACAACGTAGGCTGCATGCTTATTGATAATATCCTCGAGTCTGATGTAAGTCCAGCCGAACTTGATAATGTCCTTTCTCGCATCCTGCAAAATGGCATGATAATACTTGACAAGCATCGCTGAAAGCTGCAGAGCCTCCATTCGCGTATGGTCGATGCCAGGCTGGGTAAGATCTTCACTCGGATCACCAGGACTGGCTCGCCAGATCCTGGTATGGATGGACTCAATTACGGATCTATCGATCAGCCTTGGGCCTTTCATCTGGCCGACCTGCGGCCATATCCGCATCACATCTTTGGCCACAATCGGATTGACGAAGTTATGAAGCAGAAATGCCTTCGTCTTTTGGGAGGCAGTCTTGCTTGAATATACCTCCAGGGAGCGCAGGATAATAGCCTTCCAATACTCGATGGAGTCATTGCAGATGATGTTTTTGTACATGTAGGAGAAGAACTGCTGGCTGGGCTTGAAGTCTCCGCAGGTAATCGAATCAACAAGTCCAAAAAGATAATCCAAATCCTTTGGATGAACCTCGAGATATCTCGTGAAAATAAACATGAGTTGCTCGCCGGCCTGCTCAGCCGCAAGACGAAGGTTGGCTGGCAGAGTATGATTTCGAAGATGCTGCTCGAGATTCTTGCCGACAAGACGGAACCACATAAGATTCTCCTTCTTTTCCATCCAGCCTTCTGTGCCAGGATATTTGCAAACTGAGTGCATAACATTGATCGCGTTGATAACAGCCGCATATCTTGTCTCTCTGTTTTCCGCGCCCATATCTCCGCAGTTCTTGATCAGCATATCCACGCTGTTCAGAACAACACTCCGAAGCGGTGTGCTCTCTGAATCCTCAAGCAGCTGAGCAAGGAATCTGCCATACTTCTGATCCTCAATCTTGCCCAGCAACATTATCCACACTTCATTTGGATAGCGATTAAGGTATTTGTAAAGAGGGGCTCGAAATGGGCTGTAGCGTGTCCGCCGGAGCTTGTCCTCAAGGTCCAAAACCGTGTCCACCAGACGGTCTTTGAAGTGTTCGGCAGCTGGTGGTAAGAGATGAAAGATATTGAAAACAGCAGCAATGATCTTCATCTGGTCGTTTTGCTCAACCAGTGTAAATGAGATACGTTGCAGGATATTTGGTTCCGCGAGGACTTTGATGTGATCAAGAAGTCTAGATCCAATCTCGACTTTAAAATATGTTGTGAGAAGTTGAAGTAGCCTTGCCAGCCCATCCAAGCCATGAGTGCTTAAACGTCTTGGATCTTGAAGGTTGGCCAATACAGGTCGAAGGCCATTCTGCAGAAGATCCTTGGGCAACTTTGTTGTCTGCGATAGAACAACCTTCAACGCATCATTCGCCGCTTCGATCGTCTCCTTGGACTCAGAATACAGACACTTGAAGAAGACCGATACAATCTTCGTTCTGGTAGGATTATTCGGCCCCTTTTGGAACTCTTCGAAACCCATAGCAGTGGTGAGCATCTTGATGCACGCTACTCTGAGGTTAATGATTGCCTCGTGGGTCCGCTGTTCTGCTGGCTTACCCGCAAGCGATTCATCAGCAGCGTCAGCAAGAGCTAAAGATTCCATCAAGAGACGGTTTAAGAGTTCATCAAATTGAACAAAGTCCGATTTTAAGCCCATGCAGTATGTTACCGCATCTATATAGCCAATTTGTATCGCAAATGGCAATGCTCGCAACGGCTTGTTATAAATAGGGTTCAGAAGATGATCCTTTTGAGGTTCCAGTAACTCCCAAACTTCCACGCCGATCGACTGTGCCATAATTGCGAGAGCCTTTTGAGACGTCTCGCGCACATGCTTATTAAGATGTGATAAGCCATTTCCAAATAAATTGCAAAGGTGAGGAATGCGTGATGTAAATACTGGACGGGGCGCTCCAGGCGGAACAGGTGCAGGAGGCGTGATATCCTTCTTCGTTGAATTCTTTGTGACTCTCTTTAGAAGAACCTCGAGAGTCTCCTGTGCGCCAATGCGAGTCTTCGCCGGCAAATCCTGAGGCATGTCCTTGACGACATACAGCAATGCTTTCACATACTCCAGCTGTCTATCACCGATCCAGCCATCTCCAAGATCGAATGTTGTGACCATGAGGTTAATGCCTAGACTCCCGCCTGCTTTTGTGAACCATTCCTCTTCATAGCAGCCGTGGCAGAATACATTGCTAAGGTGGGCAAAGAATGTCAATCTGCCAACTTGAGTAGTGGAGCCAAATATGATGGCTGTTGAATCATATACTTCTTTTAATGCTCGCTCAGCCGCCTCTCGGACCAAAATGTTGTCCGATGATAAAGAGTCAACAATAGCATCTGCAAGCACCCTGCTATCAATGACCAGCGGCCCCTCGCCAGCCTTGACATCGAAAGGTTGACGCTTAATCTTCATCTCTGATAATGCATGACCAACTTCCAGAATTGCCATATGCCTACAGACACCAAGCAATAAGGCCAATGATTCATCTTTGAGATCTGGAATGGATACTGAGAAGAAGAGTGCCCTCAGAAGTTTCTTGAGCATCTCCTGCTCCAGATCCTTCTTCATGACTGATCTTTGCCGATCGTTGACCTCCAAAGCAGAGAAATCCGCATTGCAGTCTCTGGAGAGAAGATCCTGTGCTTGAAGACGTACAAGGCGTGCAAAGTCTTCTGGGAGATTGTCGTATCCAATTCGGAGCTTGGTCTGTGCCTTGATCAGATGCAGCGCTTGCTTCTTGTAGTACATATCTGATTTCTTTGCGGCGGGCCCTTTCGGCACTTCCATAAGCTTGCGAATAGCCAATTCAATGCCAATCTCAACGGGGAACGCCCGCTCCTTCTTTGAGCCGTTGAGCTTCAGGTCGAAACTTGATCTGTCATCAGAGTATTGCTGGAAATCCAGAGTTGGCGCACCAGTCATGAACTTTCTGTTTCGACCGCCAAGCTTGCCCAGGATGCGCATGGTGGTGTGAGCGTGGAAGTGGCTATATGGATTTGGTCGCAGATGGTCGAAAAGGGCTGTCATAACCTCATCGATAACGGGCGCCATAATCGGATCAAGGTAATCCGCCGTCAAATTGTCGACGCAGAGCTCCAGTGTTCGTAAGCCTTGTCCGAAAAGATCAGACCCAGCACGGAGTGCCACCACAAGAGGCCGCATTAAGTAGCTAAGATGTGGCAGGAGATTGCTTAATCGTGCAGGCACCGTCAAGCATAGCTCGACATACAAATCTCGATCGGCTGGTTTCCGAGCAGCCATGAGCAGATTGTTGAGAACTTCAAGAAGCATCTCAAGCAAGGGCAGGATCTGCTTATAAAGATGCTCGAACTTTCCTCCACCGATGCTTCGGAATAAAGACCTCAGCAGGAGGAAGTAGTTCATCGGCTCCTCTGCGGTAGTCGAGAGCTCAATCGACTTGGTGACAATGTCCAGTACATGGGGCAGCAAGACCTGCTCATTCTGATTCGAGAACAGCGTCACAGCCATAAAAGCCAACTTAAATAATCGGAGCAAGATAGAAGACTTCTTGATATCCGCCGTCCCAACCTGATCAATCCGATCCATCAAAAAGCGCAAAAGCATGCCCGCAAAACTGGGCGACGTGGCTTCGCTGGCAAGAAAGAACTGCGGAACGTGTAAAAGTGCGGTGTGCTCGAAAATCATATTGTAAAGGTTGGGTATCTCTTGGTGGAAAACTTCATGGAACGTTGCTGGATCGATGCAGTGGAAGACGGTGGCAAATGTCTCGAGGAGGTCTTTCTCTTCTTTGCTGCTGGAGGTCATGTAATGGTTCGCCATAAATTCGACGGGCGAGGAATATTGAGATTCTGTCGCTGGCTTCTCGATCTCATAGTATCTGAACACATATGCTCCCTCTCGAAAGAGCTTTATGATCACTTGGACCTCTTCTGCTGTGAAGCCGTATGACACTTCCTGCCAGTGTGGCGGTGCATTGGCGGGATCAATGAGCGATCCAACATTGCACGCTTTCAATTGATAAAACGTATTCTTCAGCCCATTCATAAGATTCTTGAACAAGAATTTGTTGTCGGCAACAGGATCCGCACCACGGTCTCGAGGATTAGACGTCTTGATGGGCGTGGCTGTGAAAATATCGATCTCATCCCAGTCTGGTCGATGCTCTGTGTCTGCAAGATAATTATCAGGTGCATTCTCTGCCTTTTGCTGCGCATAAAGCTTTGATAGTTTCACAGCGTTTGGATATTGGCGGTTCATTGCTGCAAATTTGTCGCCAATGGCACTGAGAATCATGATCAGATAATGTCGGGCATCAACCTTGTTGTCCATGCGAGCAATGCATTCTGCCATGTTGAGGAGTAGTTTGGCGCTCATGGTCTGGAAGCTCGTGCCTGGAAAGCTGTCCTGAAGGTTCTTTGTGTAAACTTCGACGGTCTTGCGGATCTGGTGTGGATCCAATTGGTCGCGGACGTGATGAATTAGATCTGCGAGCATGCTATAAGCAAGAGGTCGCATAGTCTCATACACCGTGAGCCCGTCTCCAATCAGAGTCTTCTCGTCAAGGAGCTCATCGATCTTCTTCAGGAAAATCTTTCTGAAGTTGAAGTTGATAATATGACGAATGGCGACCAACAGCTCCTTTCTTGACGCAGACTTCTCTCGCGGACAGTCCTTCAGCAACCTCACAACAATGTCTGGCAGTGTTGGCAAAAATTCCGTAAGTTGTTGTGCGTATACTCGTAGCAGGTAAGCCAGAAAGCTCATCGTTTTGACCTGCGCCGTAATAAATTCTCCAAAAGCCGCCCGGTTGCGTATATTCGGACTAACTCCAGCAAAGATCTCCCCTTTGGCCTGCGCCTGCTCGTGTGCTTCCTGTTGTGGTTTGGCCTGCAACATCAACACAACTTTGATCAAAGGCACAAACTTCTTGACATTAGGAGGAACAGTATTCCGGTAGACTTGGAATATCGAGACCACGATGATCGGACACTCCGCCAGAACCTTGAATGACTGCATGCCCTTCAATAGAGGCCGTGTCTGCTGTTGTGGATCTGCTCCAAGGTCCGACACTGACGCCACAGGCGAGCCAGGCCTTGGTGATTGAAAGTTGTGGGTGCTTCCTGGCGTCGAAGGGACGACGGCATTCGAAGGCGTCGGACTCGGATTATCAAGTTGTTCATGGACCACAGCCGGCATATCATCGAACATCTCCTGGATCAGGCTGAGGAAGTCCTGGACCTGGGTATTCCCTGGCTGCAGCAAGACCTTCGTCTGATGGCGCATAATGTCCATAATCGTCTTGACGCATAGAATCGCATTGTCCTCATTTTCGACTCTAACGAGTCCCATTAGAAGGTCTACGACATCGACGGTGTAGGGCTCGAAAGGCTCGGGCGGGCTCGTGGGTAGTCGGTGTAAGGTCTCGAGAACGCAATTTCGCAGTTTCTAAGCATGTCAGTCATAATGAATACGCAGGTCGAGGCGGGTATCAACACACCTGTTCTGGGTTTGTGCTTATGAAAACGGGCTGTCCCTTTAGCAAAGTAATGAAGAGAGGAATCAGCTTCTTCAGAAAGGCCGGGTAGTATTGGCTGGCGGTGTAATGCTCGAGGCTGTCTCGCAGCTGTGTCGCTGCGTCGACTTTGAGCTTGACATCTGCAACAACTCTGTCAGCGGAATTCCATGGCATCCTCTTTTCCACACTTCACAAAATGCCCGTTCCATAGATAGAGACATACCCAGGTCTGGATTGCTCAGCCTCTGCACCATGACATCAAGGTGATTGGGAAGATTGGCCGACATGGCTGCGGCATCAGTCCTCCGCAACCCTTCAGGTATGTTCCCTCATGCGCCGTCTCCCTTTTCGATGTCAACAACTCGATGTTTGTATCTTTATCCTTATCTCTATCTCTTTATAGTCGATACTCGTCTTTATTGATCATCAATGATCTCCCTTGAATGTTGCGCTGAGCAAAGGGGTGGGAGGAGGCGGATGGGGATGGATGGACGAGCCTCTGTCTGGTACGCGGTATCTTGGAATCGCGACTCTCACAAACTCGACAAAATCAATTCTGGGGGGGAGGCTGTCCGTCAAATCGATGGCAGTCACGTGCAGAAGGAGCGGCCAGTCTAGCCTAGATTGGGCGTAGTTTTGTTGAATATGGCCAATGACAGGCGTTGATATGTGTGCACGGACATTCCTTGCATGGTTTCGGAGGCGGAAGGAGAAACTTTGATGCGAAAAATGGATCAACCTTTATCCGCCTTCGAACATGCTTCAACACGCTTCCTCGTCGACCAAGGTAAACAAACATCAACAAAACCAAAGATATACCTGAAAAGTCCTTATATTATTATCATTAAGGTAAAGGCAGATAGATGCAGTACTAACTCATCGTGCCATCTTTCACTTCTTTACTAAGTGTCTAGATTTGTACATGTTACAGCATTTCATTTCATTTCATTTCATGTCATAATGTCACCTTCCGTTCTCAGAATGGATCTTGACTCATCTGATGGCCTGCCGCCTTGAGTACAAGTAGAGCACACTCCTCTCGCAATCCTCACTCTAACTTCCATTTTGTCAATTGTCATTACAATCTCACATCTCCTTCATCTCCAGAGACTTTTTACGATGTCTCTGCCACAATCTCCCACGCTTTCGCCATCCTCTCCTCGGCCTCCAAGCCCACCTCGAAGTCATATCCCACCACCATGGTACACCTACCACGCCCCCACCGCATCCTTCGCGCCCTTCGTCCCTCTTCCCTCACTCCTATCCCCCTCTGAAACCTCAGCTCCCCTCTTCCTCACCCCCCCCCACGC
>Ga0209512_1002452_pt1 | contig 19702 bp, 17 predicted proteins | sample frozenSSSSmetaG_FD_184142 | JGI IMG/M metagenome (GOLD analysis project Ga0209512, IMG submission 184142) | Glacier valley bacterial and archeal communities from Borup Fiord, Nunavut, Canada, to study Microbial Dark Matter (Phase II) -... | ecosystem: Environmental > Aquatic > Freshwater > Ice >... | reverse complement strand
TTTCCCGAGATCCTGAAGGCAGCGCTCAAGGTGCCCTTGTCATGGGGTTACGCGCTGTTTCGCCACTTTCACATGCCTTCTTCAGGCGTGATGGTGCCCACTGACGGCGTGCTGCGCATGCTGGCGCAGCGGGGGTTTAAAAACCTGCGCAGCTGGACCCACGGCGTGGATACCGAGCTGTTTGCATTCCAGCCGCAGCCGCGCCCGTATGCGCCCATGGGCGCGCTGGTGCGCCCGGTCTCGCTGTTTGTGGGTCGGGTGTCGTATGAGAAAAACATCGAGGCTTTTTTGCAGCTCGACATTCCCGGCACCAAGGTGGTGTGCGGCGTCGGGCCGCTGGAAGCGTCGCTCAGTGAGCGCTACCGTCTGGTGCGCTGGATGGGTGTGCTGCCCAGAAGCGAGCTGGCCAGGGTCTATGCCGCCGCCGATGTGTTTGTGTTTCCCAGCAAGTCGGAAACCTTTGGCCTGGTGATGCTCGAAGCCATGGCGACCGGCACGCCTGTGGCCGCATACCCGGTAGATGGTCCGCTGGAAGTGCTGGGGAAAGCTGATGCAAGCTGTCACGGCGGCGTCATGCATGCTGACTTGCAGCAGGCCTGCTATAGCGCGCTGGTGGTGCCGCGCCACGAGGCCCGCAGGCGAGCCCTGGACTTCACGTGGGCGCAATCCGCCCAGTTGTTTGAACGCCACTTGGTGGCCACACAAAAAATCAGCGGTTGCCAGCCTCACAATGCGGGTGCTACATCCGTTAGTGGCGTTGTCACACCGGTGTCAGCAAATCAGTAGAAAATCCGTACTTTTGACGAAAAATAATTCCTGTTAATGCCCAATTTACCCGCCCCGGTCGCCGCTGACGCGCCATCCTTGGAGTTTCTCGACCGTGACCGCAGCATTCTGGCTTTCAATGAGCGGGTCCTGGACTGGGCAAAACGCCCGGAGGTGCCGCTGCTCGAACGCCTGCGGTTTCTGTGCATTGTCTCGTCCAACCTCGATGAGTTCTTTGAGGTCCGTGCGGCCTCACACCTGACGGCGGCCCAAAGCAACGAACAAAAAGGGCCTTACACCGCGGAGTCCTTTCAGGCGCTTTCGGCGGCTGCGCACGACATGGTGGCGCGCCAGTATTCGCTCTACAACGATGAATTGCTGCCAGCCTTCGAGCGGCGCGGTATCCGCATCGTTTCGCACGGCGAGCGCAATGCGGCGCAGCGGCGCTGGGTCAAATCGTATTTTGAAAGGCAAGTGCGACCCTTGCTGGTGCCGGTCGGATTGGACCCTTCGCACCCGTTTCCGCAGGTGGCCAACAAGTCGCTGAACTTCATTGTCCGGCTCGGTGGCCACGACGCATTTGGTCGGCAAAACGAAATTGCCATTGTCAAGGTGCCCCGGGTACTGCCGCGCTTTATTCACATGCCAAGCCCCGGCAGCAACAAGGGCACGCTGTTTGTGTCGCTGTCCAGCGTCATTCGCGCCCACCTGGCCGAGCTTTTTTTGGGCCGGGATGTCGGCCAGTTTTCGCAGTTTCGCGTCACGCGGCACTCCGACCTGGCGGTGGACGAAGACGACGTAAAAAACCTGCGTACCGCCTTGCGCCAGGGCCTGGAGCAGCGCCACTACGGCCAGGCGGTGCGTCTGGAGGTGTCGGCGGGCTGCTCGGACTACCTGGCGAGCTTTTTGCTCAAGCAATTTAACTTGCCCGCACTCGCGCTGTACCGGGTGCCGGGCCCTGTCAACCTGGTGCGGCTAACGCAGCTGGTCGATTTGGTCAATGACCCCAAGCTGCTGTTTCCACGCTACAACGCCTGCTACCCGACGCAACTGCAGCCAGGACAGTCTTTTTTTGAACGGCTCAAGCTCGGCGATGTGTCGATTCATCAGCCGTTTGAAAGCTTTGACGGCGTGCTGGCCTTTCTGCGCGAGGCAGTCCATGACCCGCTGGTGCTGGCGATCAAGCAAACCATTTACCGCACCGGGGCTGATTCTGCGCTGATGGTGCTGCTGCGCGAAGCGGTCAGGCGCGGCAAGGAGGTCACGGTGGTGGTGGAGCTGAAAGCCCGCTTTGATGAGGAAGCCAATATCAACTGGGCCGAAATGCTGGAGTCGATTGGCGCGCAGGTGGTGTACGGCGTGGTGGGCCTGAAGACCCACGCCAAAATGCTGCTGGCCACGCGGCGCGAAGGCAAGCAGCTCAAACGCTATGCCCACTTGTCGACCGGCAACTACAATCCCGGCACGGCGCGCCTGTATACCGACGTGAGTTACCTGACGGCTGACCCGCTGCTGACCGCCGACATCGACAACGTGTTCGTGCACCTGGCCAGCCAAAGCCGCCTGCCCAAGATGAATTACCTGCTGCTGGCACCGTTTCAGCTGCAGCGCAAACTGGTGGAGAAGATAAATGCCTTGGGCGACGCCGCCCTGCAGGGCAAAGACACGCGCATCGTGGCCAAGATGAATGCGCTGACCGACGAAGCGCTGATGCTGGCGCTGATCCGGGCCGGGCAGTGCGGCGTCAAAATTGACCTGATTGTGCGGGGTGCCTGCATGCTGCCGGCCCAGGTGCCGGGCGTGACCGACAACATCCGGGTGCGCTCGGTGATTGGCCGTTTTCTTGAGCATTCGCGGGTGTTTTATTTCCGCTGTGCTGAGGAAGAAACGCTGTATCTTTCCAGCGCCGACTGGATGAACCGCAACATGCTGCGCAGGGTGGAGCTGGCTTGGCCCGTGACCGATCCCACTCTTCGTCAGCGCATTGTCGATGAGTGCCTGGTTGCCTACCTGCACGACGGCGTGGATGCCTGGGACTTGCAGGCGGACGGCAGCTATGCGCGCGTGAATCCGTCGGACCCGGCGCAGCGCCATGGCGCGCAAGCGGCGCTGATGGCCCGCTACACGGCCTCCCCACAATGAGGAACACTTGATGGACTTGATTTTGTGGCGTCATGCAGAAGCCGAAGAAGGGCCAGAGGGCGACTTGTCGGCAAGCGGTGATCTGGAGCGCGCCCTCACGTCGCGCGGAGAAAAGCAGGCCTTTCGCATGGCCAGCTGGCTGGATCGGCAGTTGCCCGAAGGCACGCGCATTGTAGTGAGCCCGGCGCGGCGCTGTGAGCAAACGGCGCTGGCGCTGGGGCGCAAGTACAAGGTTCGCACCGAACTGGCGCCCGGGGCCACGCCCGCGCAGTTGCTGGAACTGGTGCAATGGCCGCTGAGCAAGGCGCCGATTTTGGTGATAGGGCACCAACCGACGCTGGGGCAAACCATTGCGCAGTTGCTGGGGCTGCAGGAAACCGACTGCCCGGTAAAAAAAGGCGCGCTCTGGTGGCTGCGCAGCCGTGAGCGCGACGGCCAGCGGCAGACCGTCGTGGTGACGGTGCAGTCGCCCGAGGTGCTTTAAGCCGCGTTTACTTTTTCAGCATGGGCCGGCCGGTCTTGATGGTGGGCACCTGTGCCAGTGCCGTCAGGAAAGCCGCGTCGGACAGGGCGGCCAGGGTCTTGATGGCGGCGCGCAACAATTCGCTTTTCTTGGCGGGGCGTGTCAGTTTGGCTGCGCGCTGTTTGAGCTCGTCAAGCACCACATATTCAGCTTTTGGAATCGTGAAGCTGTCGCGTACCAGCTTGGGCTTTTTGGCTTTCAGGACGGGTGCGGGGGCGGCTTTTGCGGGTTTCGCTGCCGCGACGGCTTTGGCAAGGGATGCCTTGACGGTCGCTTTTTTTACCACGGGTTTTTTAACAGCAGCCTTGTCCGCAGGGGCTTTGACGGTGGACCGTTTTACCGGCATCGTTTTTGGTTTTGCGGGCGCCTCGGTTTTGGTGCTTGCAAGCACCGGCGCCGCTGCTGTTGGCACGACCGGTGCCGCTGAAGGTACAGCAACGGCGGTCGGTTCTGCTGCAGGTGTCGGTATTTTTTTTGCGATGGCCATGGGGCGGTCTTTCTGGATAAATGGTAAAAATAAACGGTTTATATAGTTTATACGATTTAAAAAGAGGCAAACTCCGCCCTGGCGTCATTTTTACAAGCCGGAAACGATCAGTTTCCATGGCGTTTTTTGCCATGCCAGCGCTTCTTCCTGCAGCAAGTACGCCGATTGCGGAAAGGCTTCGGCCCAGCCTGGCCTGCAGTTCAGCACAAAAAGCCGACCAGGCTCGGCGCCCGCTTCAAGCTGCAGTCCCTGGAGGTCCGGTTCACGCCGGGCGTGGCACAAAATAACCGCCAGTCGCAGGCACAGCAGTTGCTGAATGAAGGCACGGTCTTCAAAGTCGGCTTCCAGCTTGCGCAGTTTTCCGCGATGGCCCAGCACCAGCAGGCTTAGCCGGTGTAATTCAGACAGCGCAAAGCCGGGCGCATCGGCATGGTCCAGGATGTAGGCGCCATGCCGGTGGTAGTCGCTGTGCGAAACCTGGCTGCCAATTTCATGGAGTTGCGCTGCCCATTCGAGCTTGTGCTGCAAGCGTTCCGGCCCGGCCGTGGGCGTGACTGGGCGCACCATCTGAAACAGGTGCCGGGAGACGTTGCTGACCCGCTGCGCCTGCTCGGCATCGGTATTGAATTTAGTGGCCAGGCGCAGCACCGTGGTGGATCGCAGATCGGTCACATCCTGCTCGCGGTCGAGCAGGTCATACAGCACGCCGTGGCGCAGCGCGCCTTGCGCCGCATGCATCTGCTCAATGCCCAGCAAATCAAACACGGCCCGCAGCACGCTGACACCGCCGCCAATCACGGCGCGCCGGTCATCCTTCATGCCTTCGAGCTTCAGGCGTTCGCCGCTTTGCGCCTTGAGCAGGCGGTCAAGCAGCCAGTCCAGGCCTTCGCGCGATACCACCCCGGCGGGCCAGCCCGCAGCGGCCAGCACATCGCTCACGGCGCCTATGGTGCCGGAAGAACCATAGGCCACATCCCAGGCGCTTGAGCGGTAGGCATTGAGCGCCTCGTCGAGGACGGCTTTGGCGGCAATTTCAGCGATTTCAAAGGCGCGCGGGCTGAACTGCCCGTCGGTGAAATATTTCATCGACCATGCCACGCTGCCCACGCGGTAAGACTCCATGGTGCGCGCTTCAAGGCCCTGTCCCAAAATCATTTCCGTGGAGCGTCCGCCGATGTCGACCACCAGCCGCCGTTCATCGGACTGGGGCAGCATGCGGGCTACACCCTGGTAAATCAGGCGGGCTTCTTCGCGGCCTGAAATGACATCAATGGGGAAGCCAAGAATGGTGTGGGCGCGTGCCAAAAATTCGTCACGGTTGTGCGCTTCGCGCAGGGTCTGGGTGGCCACGGCCCTGACTTCCGTGGTTTTGAAGCCCGCCAGCCGCTCGCCAAAGCGGGCCAGGCAGTCCCAGCCGCGCTGCATGGCTTCGGGCGTCAGGTTGCGATCGGCATCGAGTCCGTTGCCTTGACGCACGGTCTCCTTGAGGTATTCGGTGCGGTGAATCTGCCCATGGTCGAGACGGCCTATTTCCAGGCGAAAGCTGTTGGATCCTAAATCCACAGCGGCGAGCAGCGTTCCATTTTGCATTTATGAGTATCTTTTTTGCTTCGTCGGTAGAAATCTGTGGCCGAGCTCGGGCTCAGGAGGCTTGCAGGGTACGTGGTATTGCGCAATTTCCGTGATTCTGAAGGTCCGGTAACCGCAGGATTTTCTCACGCTCACTTTGACATTGTTGTTCAAACTCTCGACGATGCCACAGGACAACTGCTTTTTCGCACGAAAGTAGTTCAGGATCAGTTCGCGGTGGGGGGCGAAATGTCTCGGCGAATTTCTTCATGGGCTTGGTGGTTAGCGCGCATGAAGAATTCATTGCCACGAAAGTTCTCGATCTCATCCTGATCCTTTTTACCCAAACAAGGCAGGTCACAAGGTAGCTCTTGAGGATGTCGCTGCTGGCAACCCCAAGGCGAACCGGAAAAGCCGGATCAATCAGGTAATTAGTAAGGCCTCGCCTGCAAGTGACCAACGCATGCCAAGCCAGCGTGGGGACAGAGGTCGTAAAAAGTCTTTTTATAATGAAATTGGTGATGTTCAGTTTTACTTTCAGTGGTGAGTTGAATGCGTTGCCAAGTTGTTGATTTAAAAAAGGAAGTAAATAAAATTCGACTACGAAGTCACAGATTCATGGGCATTTTTGTCACGAGTCTGTCACGAGCTTGTCACATTGAACCTCTAAAGTTCGGGTTGTTAACTTGTTTATCCAACCGTAAGGAGTCTCATGAACGACAAACGCATTTTTCTCAAGACTTTGGCTGTAGCCGCTTTTGCCACCTTTGGCATGGGCTCTGCCATGGCTGCCGACATCACCGGCGCAGGCGCTACATTCCCGTTCCCGATCTACGCCAAATGGGCTGAGGCCTACAAGAAAGACACCGGTATCGGTCTGAATTACCAGTCGATTGGGTCGTCGGGTGGCATTCGCCAGATCCGCGCCAAGACCGTGGCTTTCGGAGCTTCCGATGCGCCTGTCAAGGGCGAGGAGTTGGACAAGGACGGCATGGTCCAGTTCCCGGCCATCATTGGCGGCACTGTGCCCGTGCTTAACCTGGACGGTTTCAAACCTGGCGAACTGCGCGTGACCGGCCCTGTGCTGGCTGATATGTTTCTGGGCAAGATTGGCAAGTGGAACGACCCCAAGTTGGCGGCCCTGAACCCCGGCAAGACCCTGCCTGACCAGAACATCACCATCGTGCACCGCGCCGACGGTTCGGGCACCACGTACAACTGGACCGACTACCTGACAGCCGTCAGCAAAGATTGGGCTGACACGGTCGGCAAGGGCGCCGCAGTGAAGTGGCCTGCAGCGTCGTCTGTCGGCGGCAAGGGCAATGAAGGCGTGGCCGCCAACGTGAACCGCATCAAGGGCGCACTGGGCTATGTGGAATACGCCTACGTGAAGAAAAACAACATGAACTTCTTGCAGCTGCAAAACGCTGACGGCAAGTATGTGAGCCCCGACGACAAAACCTTTGCCGCTGCTGCTGCAGGGGCCGACTGGTTTAGCGTCCCGGGCATGGGTATCTCCATGGTGAACGCCAAGGGTGCTGAGAGTTGGCCCGTGAGCACCGCTTCCTTCATCCTCATGTACAAGCAGCCGGCCGACAAGGCACAGTCTGCTGAGGTACTGAAGTTTTTTGACTGGGCGTTCAAGAACGGCAAGGGCCTGGCTAGTGAACTCGACTACGTGCCGCTGCCCGATACACTGACGACCCAGATCCGTGCGAAAGTCTGGACGCAGATCGCGAAGTAATTCGGGACAGCTTCAAAAGCGTCCGTCGGCTGGTTTGTTCTGGTCGGCGGACGTTCGTATGTGGTAGGTAGCCCGAACAGGAGTCATTATGAGCGTGGGAGCAACCATGAGTTCACAGCCAGTGTTTGTAGAGACCAGTAATCCCAATATGGAGGCGATTGCCAACCGTCAGCGGATTCAGGACATCTTTTTTCATCGGGTCACACAAGGCTTTTCCCTGCTGGTGTTGGTCGCGCTGATGGGCATCATCATCTCGCTTTTCATCAACGCCTGGCCCACGTTCCAGAAGTTCGGCTTCAACTTCATCTGGCGTGTTGAGTGGGACATCATCGACGAGGAATTCGGTGCGGCCATTGCCATTGTGGGTACGCTGGCCAGCGCATCCATTGCCCTGTTAATCGCGGTGCCGCTGGCCTTTGGCATTGCACTTTTCCTGACCGAAACCTGTCCCGTCTGGCTGCGTCGCCCGCTGGGTACGGCGGTTGAGTTGCTGGCTGCGGTGCCTTCCATCATTTACGGTATGTTCGGTCTGTTTGTGTTCGCGCCGCTGTTTGCCGACTACTTTCAGACGCCGGTGCAGAACCTGCTGGGCTCCATGCCGCTGGTCGGCTTCCTGTTTGGCGGTAGTACCAACGGGTTCGGCATCCTGGCTGCGGGCATTGTGCTCGCCTTCATGGTGTTGCCCTTTGTGGCAGCGGTAATGCGCGATGTGTTTGAGATCGTGCCGCCCATCCTGCGCGAATCGGCCTACGGGCTGGGCTGTACCACCTGGGAGGTGGTGCGCCGGGTGGTGCTGCCCTACACGCAAAAAGGGGTTATCGGCGGCGTCATGCTGGGCTTGGGCCGCGCTTTGGGTGAGACCATGGCGGTGACCTTCGTTATCGGCAATGCCAACCGCATGCCGACCTCGCTGTTTTCGCCGGGGACATCGATCGCGTCCGTGCTGGCCAACGAGTTCGGTGAGGCGGCTGACTTTCACCTCTCCACGCTGTTTGCACTCGGATTTTTGCTTTTTGTGATCACCTTCATTGTGCTGTCGGCCGCCAAGATCATGCTGCTGCGGGCCGAGAAGGCCAAGGGCTTCTAAGCCCCGACCGGCACCACCAAGAACTTATCCAAGACGGGAATCCATCATGGAATTCAACCAAAAACTCTACAAAAGCCGTCAGCGCTCCAACGCCATAGGCTTGACCCTGTCCATGGGTGCGATGGTTCTGGGTCTCTTCGTCCTGCTCTGGATCCTGAGCGTGTTGTTCTCCAAAGGCTTTGCCGCCCTGGATTGGAACATGTTCACGCAGTCCACGCCGGCACCTGGCTCCGAAGGCGGGGGTCTGGCCAACGCCATCGTGGGCAGCCTGATGATGGTGGGTTTCTCTGTGCTGGTATCGACACCCATCGGTATCTTTGCCGGCGTGTACCTGGCCGAGTACGGCGACGAGAGCAAGACGGCCGAGCTGACCCGCTTCGTAACCGACATCATGCTGTCGGCACCCTCTATCGTGCTGGGACTGTTCGTCTACGCCATTGCGGTAGCCACGGTAGGCAATTTTTCCGGTTGGGCCGGCAGTCTGGCCCTGTCGCTGATTGCCGTGCCGGTGGTGGTGCGCACTACCGAAAACATGCTGCGTCTGGTGCCTGGCAGTTTGCGTGAAGCGGCCTTCGCATTGGGCGCACCACGCTGGAAGGTGGCTACGCTGGTCACGCTGCGTGCGGCCCGCTCGGGCGTGATGACCGGCCTGCTGCTGGCCGTGGCCCGCATCAGCGGTGAAACTGCGCCCCTGCTGTTCACCGCACTGAACAACCAGTTTTTCAGCACCAACATGGGTGCGCCCATGTCCAACCTGCCGGTCGTGATTTTCCAGTTCGCTATGAGTCCTTACGATAACTGGGTCCGGCTGGCTTGGGGCGGCGCTTTGCTCATCACCCTGTCGGTGCTGGCGCTCAACGTGGTGGCCCGCGTCTTCCTGCGGGACAAGACGCGCGGCTAAACAGTAGCCGCCCGCCATACCTCCAAACCTCGACGTTTTCTAAAACATGGAATTGATCATGCCCAACACAGCAGCCGCAGCCGCAGCCGCAGCCGAAGTACCCAAAACCAAAAATGCGCTCGAACTGCGCAATCTGAACTTCTTTTACGGCAAGTTTCAGGGCCTCAGAGACGTCAACATGAACATCGAAGAACGCAAAGTGACCGCGTTCATCGGGCCTTCGGGCTGTGGCAAGTCCACTCTGTTGCGCACGCTCAACCGAATGTACAGCCTGTATCCTGGCCAGCGAGCCGAAGGCCAGATCAATTTTTATGGGCAGAACATCCTCGACGCCAAGCAGGACATCAATCTGCTGCGCGCGCGCATTGGCATGGTGTTCCAGAAACCCACGCCGTTTCCCATGTCGATCTACGACAACATCGCTTTTGGCGTGAAGCTCTACGAAAACCTCAACAAGAGTGACATGGACGACCGTGTCGAATGGACGCTGACCAAGGCGGCCCTGTGGAATGAAGTGAAAGACAAGCTCAACCAGAGCGGTCTGTCGCTCTCTGGCGGGCAGCAACAACGCCTTTGCATTGCGCGCAGTGTGGCGGTAAAACCCTCGGTGCTGCTGCTGGATGAGCCCACCTCTGCGCTGGACCCGATCTCCACCGGTAAGGTGGAAGAGTTGGTACATGAACTCAAGCAGGACTACACCATTGCCATCGTTACCCACAACATGCAGCAGGCGGCGCGCTGTAGCGATTACACCGCGTACATGTACTTGGGCGAACTGATCGAATTTGGCTCGACCGATCAGATATTCCTCAAGCCCAAGCGCCAGGAAACCGAAGATTACATTACAGGAAGGTTTGGTTGATCATGAGTGAAAAGCATCTATCCAGTCAGTTCGACAGTGAACTGACCAGCGTTTCAACTCGCGTCATGGAAATGGGCGGTTTGGTTGAATCCCAGATTCGGCTCGCTGTGTACGCGCTCGCGCAGTTCAACGTGGAGGCCTCCAATGAAGTGACTGAAATGGAAGCGCGTGTCAATGCCATGGAAGTGGACATTGACAAGGACCTCTCATCTATCATTGCACGTCGCCAGCCTACAGCGCGCGACTTGCGTTTGCTGATAGCCATCTCCAAAACCACGGCGAATCTGGAGCGTGCAGGCGATGAAGCCGAGAAAATAGCGCGCATGGTCCGCTCCATCATCGACAGTGGCGCCGCTCGCAACCTGCCGTCGTCGGAGTTGCGCATTGCAGCCGACCTCGCATCGGGATTGCTTCGCAAGGCGCTGGATGCTTTTGCCCGGCTGGACGTCAATGTGGCCGTGTCCATCCTGAAGGAAGACGATGCGATCGACAAGGAGTTCGATGGCTTTGTGCGGAAGTTGATTACCTACATGATGGAAGATCCGCGCACCATTTCGTCCAGCCTCGACTTGCTGTTTGTAGCCAAGGCGATTGAGCGGATTGGTGATCACGCCAAGAACATTGCCGAATTCATCATTTATGTGGTTAAGGGTGCGGACGTGCGTCACACCTCCATGGAGGCGATCGAATCCGTCGTCCGCTGACGCCGGGTTGCTTTTTTATGAAGAAATTACCCCGCGTATTGGTGGTGGAGGACGAGCCGGCGATTGCGGAGCTCGTGGCCGTGAATCTCAGGCACAACGGGTTTCAGCCGATTTGGGCTGCAGACGGTGACAGTGCCCAACGCGAGCTGGATGCCGTATTGCCCGATGTCATTCTTCTCGACTGGATGCTGCCTGGTCAAAGCGGTTTGCAACTGGCCAAGAAATGGCGTAGCAGCGCGCGTACCAAGGCCATCCCGATTCTGATGATCACCGCTAGAGGCGATGAGCCTGACAAGGTGGCCGGGCTGGATGCTGGCGCTGATGACTACATCACCAAGCCATTCTCCACCCAGGAGCTGCTGGCCCGTATTCGCGCGGTGCTGCGTCGGCGCGCACCCGAATCCGTGAACGACAGCGTCACGGTGGGTGCGCTGGTGCTGGACGCGGCCACCCACCGCATTACGCACCAGAACCAGGAGCTCAAGTTAGGTCCGACGGAGTTCAAGCTGCTGCACTACCTGATGAAGCATGCGGAGCGCGTTCACAGCCGCAGCCAGTTGCTGGACAAGGTTTGGGGGGATCATGTCTTCATTGAAGAGCGTACCGTGGATGTTCATGTCAAGCGCTTGCGTGAAGCGCTGGGGCCTGCTGGCGCACTGGTGGAAACGGTCCGCGGTGCGGGTTATCGCCTGACGGCGAACGCCCAAACGCGCTGATGACGCCTGACTTGGCACGCTACGCATGACCTGGCGCCTTTTCCGCTTTTTCCTGTTCCAGTTGGCCGGCGCTTTTTTGGGCCGGCTGGTGTTGCCCGATAGCGATTCCAGGCAGGGTGTCATTGTGGGGCTTGTGGCAGCCAGCGCGCTGTGGGTACTGATTGATCTGCAGCGCGGAGGCCGGTTGTTGCTGTGGCTGAAACGCGGCGAGACGTCCACGCCTGCCAACGTAGGCGGGCTGTGGGGCGAAGTGGCTGATCGGGTCCGGCGCCTGGTGAAGGCGCGTGAACTGAAAGCGGCAGACAGCGAAGCCCGCTTGCAGGAGTTTTTGGCGGCAATTCAAGCGTCTCCCAACGGGGTTGTTTTGCTGGACGCCCAGAATCGCATTGAGTGGTGCAACGAAACTGCATCTGAGCACTTCGCCTTCGATCCGAAGCGCGATGTGATGCAGCACGTCGCCAACCTGCTGCGTGATCCCCTTTTTGCAGGCTATTTGGCAGGTGACGATTACAGGCATGAAATTGTCATGATGGGTCCGCGCAGTACGGGCAGCAGACCTGTCAGGCTGGCAGTGCATTTGCACCAGTACGGCGAGGGCCGCAAGCTGCTGCTGTCGCGTGATGTTACGGCGCTGGAGCAGGCTGAAACCATGAGGCGCGACTTTGTGGCCAATGTTTCTCATGAAATTCGCACACCCTTGACCGTGCTCACGGGCTTTGTGGAAACGCTCCAGACGCTGCCGCTTAATGAGGAAGAGCGCGGTCGCTACCTTGGACTGATGGCGCAGCAGGCGGGCCGGATGCAGACGCTGGTGAATGATTTGCTGATGCTGTCACGGCTGGAGGGCAGTCCGCCGCCTGGCGCGAATGAGTGGGTGCCCGTGCAGGCCCTGATCGCCGCGTGCGAGCAGGAAGGGCGCGCGTTGTCGGCGCTCCTGACGTCTCCGCACGGCAAAAAGCATGTGTTGCAGGTGCACGGTGCGGCAGATTGGGCGCTTGCCGGGTCGCGCAGCGAGTTGCTGAGCGCCATGTCCAACCTGCTGAACAATGCAATCCGCTACACCCCTGCGGGCGGCAGTATCGAGGTTAAATGGCAAGTATTACCCGATGGGCGTGGAGAGTTTTCGGTCAGAGATTCCGGGCCTGGCATCGCACCAGAACATCTCTCGCGCCTGACCGAGCGCTTTTACCGGGTAGACCGCAGCCGCTCCCGGGAGACGGGTGGAACGGGTTTGGGTCTGGCCATCGTCAAACACGTCACCCAGCGCCACGGCGCCGAACTGCACATTGAGAGCAGGCCAGGGCATGGCTCGTGCTTTTCAGTCATCTTTCCGGCAGCACGCGTTCGCCGACTGGCCGCCCGTTGATGGTTTTGGGCATCGGCTTGCGGGCGGCTTTACACCGTGGGCACGATCTCCACATCGTTGTCGTAGACGTCAATGCGTTTGTCATACAGGGGAATGGTGGTGCCTGTGACGCGGTTCATGACCAGCTTGCCAAGGTCCACATCGGCAATCACGATCTGTTCCATGTTGGGCACGCCCTCGGCCGCGATGCCATCGCGTGCAAAGGGAAAGTCCGACGGGGTGATGATGGCTGCCTGACCATAGTGCAGTCCCAGTCCCTCGACGGGCAGGTTTCCGACGGTTCCCGTCACGGCCACGTAAACCTGGTTTTCAATCGCTCTGGCATGGCAGCAGTAACGTACGCGTAAAAATCCCTGGCGGTCGTCGGTACACGACGGAACAAAGATGATGTCAGCCCCCATTTCGCAGACCTTGCGGCTGAGCTCGGGGAACTCGATGTCATAGCAAATCAAGATCGCGATGCGGCCGTGGGGTGTATCAAAAACCCGCAGTTGGTCGCCCGCATCACCTTTCCATTTTTCTTTTTCCCAGCGCGTCAGGTGAATCTTGTCTTGGGTAAACACTTTGCCTTCGGGGGTGAATAAGTAGGCTGTGTTCAGCAGCTTGCCATCGCGTATGGTGGGGTGACTGCCTCCGACCACGTGGACCTTCCAATGTGCCGCGAGTTCCTTGAACAGTTCGATATAGCGGGCGGTGTAGTCGTTCATGTTGCGCACGGCTTGGCGCAGGTCACTGGTGTCCATGAAGGAAAGCAGTTGGGTCGTAAAGATTTCTGGCAGCAGGACGAACTGTGGCTTGTAGTCGCCTGCGGCTTTCATCACGAAGCGCACCTGGTTCTCAAAACCGCTCCAGTCGTGAATGGAGCGCAGCAGGTATTGCACCGCCGCGATGCGGACGTTGATGGGCTTGGGCTCGTGGACGTGGGGTGGCGGAGTGCTGGTTTTCATGCGGGTATTTCCTGTGCTGCGGTGCGCGCCAGTTGTAGTGCTGTGGGCTTGGATGTGTCGTACTCCTGATTGATCCAGGCGATCAGCGAGGCGTTACCTTGCGATTCACGGTCATCAGGAATGTAGTTTTTCATGATGCCACAGTACCTGAATCCTTCGCGCAGCTGGAAGCTCAATACCGGGTCGGTAAGGTCTCCCCACAGCACCTTGCGTGCGTACAGCTCTACCGTCATCTCGTGCGCGAGCAGGTGGTAGCCTGGCAATCGCCCGCAGGCAATAATGCGGCGCAGGTTCAAGGCCTTGCATACGCGCCGTCTGGCTTCGTACAGCGCATGGCCCACGCGCTTGCCGCGCAGCCTGGGCGAGACGAACACCTCCGCGCCATACAGCGTGTAGCCCGCAGTGTTATGGGTATCGAAGGTTCCTGCCGCCGTGATCTGCTCCCAAGTGTGCTCGTCCGCCCACTCGTCCCACAGGATCACCAGGGAGCTTGCGCAGCCCACGAGCTGGTCGCCGTAAAAGGCGACCAGCTGACCTTCGGGAAACAGCTCAATCTGGTGCACCACGCGGTCACGATGCCAGGCCGCAATGTCAGGATAAACCTCCCGCTGCAGGCGCACCAGCGCGTCGATATCCTCCAGCCGGGTATTACGGATAGTTAATTTGGGCATGAATGGGATTGTTATGCAAGTCCGCTGTTGGTGATGTCAGACGGACAGCCGACTTACGCTGGGCGCAGCACTTTTAGCCTGGATGCCGGGACGGCCCCGAGTTGCACCAACAAAGGCGCGGGTCGTTCAGTGGCCGGTTGCTAGGTTAGTTCTCACGGCTCACCCGTTTGAACAACAGAACGTTTTCATTCTTGTCCGAGGGTCTGCGCACGGTCGCCTGAAACGCCCAGTCCGGTAGATTCACCGTGTTGCTGAGGCTGGACTGGGCAGCAACATCCACCACCAAGTAAGGACAGACCGCTAGCGCAGTAGCCTGGCGCAATTCAAGCTGGCCGTGGTATTGCAAGGCTGCTGCCTGGGCGCTGCCCAAGCCATGGATTTCAACACACGATTTTTTGTCGACCAATCCTGCAATCTGTCGCGAAAGCGGTGCCAAACTGCGCGCATAGTCGAGCAGAGGCAGCCACAGCGTCATCAGCAGTAGCCAGCACAGGGTGGCGCCGCCAGCCGGCAACACCAGCGACTTCCAGATCGCCGCGCGTTGTGCTCCAGTACGCCATTTGACGAGCCCAGACCATGCCAGGGTGGCCGCCAGCGCTGCCAAAAAAGCGAGCCAGGAAAAGCTGGGTTCAAACCCGGGGGCGAGTTTGGCAACATTGGCAGCAGGTTGCCGGGGCACACCGGTTTGCATGGCAATCCACACGACCCAGATGATGAGGGCGCAGCCGGTGAAAAAGAGCAGGGTGAACCAGTCAATCAGCGAGGCCACGCTTCGCTTGAGCGTCGGCAGGGCAAACGCAGCAAGTGCCGCCAGCGGCGGCAGGCTCAGAAGCAGGCTGCGGTCTGATGCGGTGGTGGTCAGCGTAGCGGCCACGGCCATGCTGGCAAACCAAAGCGGCAGGGCGACATGACGGCTCGCCAGTTGCCTGCGCCAGCGCCAAAGTGTCCACAAGGCCAGCGGCCATGCCGGCCAGGTAAACCACAACAGCAAGCGACCCAGGCTGCGCCAGTCTTGCCAGGTGGCGCTGGGCAAATCGATCCGCCATCGCCATAAGTCCAGCTTGAACGCCAGCAGCGAAACCAGCAGCGTGATGCCGGTAATCAGCAATACCCAATGCCACGATTGCTGTCTGCCGGCGGCGTCAGTGCGGATGTTTCCCCAGCGCATGTGGGTCCGCTCCACCAAGGCACCGCCAGCGCCAAACAGCAAGGCCAGCGTGGGCGCTCCGCTCAGCGCCAGCCCGCCCAAGCCCACCAGCAAGCCCAGTGCCGGGCCCAGAATTCGGGTCGCCGGCCGGTAGGGGCTGGCGGCCATGGCGTAAAAGGCCAGGGCCGTGAAACCCAGCTGCGCCAGCGCTGGCGTGGTTTCGTGCGACAGTTGGGCCAAGCCCAGGCTGGCAATCAGCGCCAGCAGGCCTGCGTCGGCAATGGCGCGTGCATAGTCCACCGGGCTGGCCTCCCCGCCAAACGCAAAGGCGACAGGCTGGGCCTGCGGGCTGCGGGCGAGGTAATACACCGCGTACCAGGTCGTGAGCAGCGTCAGCGCCAGCAGCATGAAAAATGGAACGCGCACTGCCAGGGCAGGGTCCAGAAAGGGCAGCACTTTGATGGCAATGGCGCCCAGCCAGTAAGGGATCAGGGCTTCAAAACCGGTGGTCTGTCCCAGCAACTGGGGCTGCAGCCAGTTGGCGGCTGAAGCGGCCAGTTCGCGCATCACGCCGAACGCGGCGATGTCCTCGTTTTTCCAGGGACCGCGTCCCAAAAAGCCCGGGAATATATAGGCCACACAAAATAGCAGCAGCGCAAACCGCGGCAGGCGTCGCACGGCAGACTGGGCGATGAGGGCGGGGGAGGGCTTGTTCAAAACGATGGGTTGATCAGGAAAGATGCGGTGTCTGTTGGAGGGGTCGAACGGCGTGCGTTACGTCAGCCTGCTATCGCAACACGGGGCAATTTTGCCGAAAAAAAAGCAGCCTGAAATTCAGGCTGCTTTTTGGCAGGCTGGCGAAAGAGTCTTCGCAGCTTACTCGGCCGCTGCGGGAGCGACTTCTGCTGCAGGAGCAGCTTCTTTGGCTGCGGTCTTGCCGAAACGGTTGCGGAAGCGTTCAACGCGGCCACCCATGTTGTCCACGGATTTTTGGGTACCCGTGTAGAACGGATGCGATTCGCTGGACGTGTCGAGCTTGTACAGCGGCAATTCGCGGCCGTCTTCCATTTTCACCATTTCTTTGGTGTTGGCGCACGAACGGGTCACGAACTTGAAGTTGTTGGACATGTCCAGGAAACAAACTTCGCGGTAATTGGGGTGAATGCCTTCTTTCATGATCTTTCCTTTTTCATTGTTTTGGTAGCCACCCAGACCAGTTCCAGGCACTTTCCATGAAGCCCATGATTATCACATGAAATCACGGCGGTATCGCACCCTTCAACTTGGCAAGCGCAGGGTAAAACGGCCGCAGCGCCGGGCCACCCCAAGCAAGGCCAGCCCCCTCGGGGGGCAGCGCAGTACGCGAAGCGACAAGCGTGGGGGCACTATTTCTAGCCGCCGCGGCGCATCATGTCGAAGAATTCGTGGTTGTTCTTGGTCGCTTTCATGTTTTTCAGCATGAGCTCCATCGACTCGATCTCGTCCATGTTGTACATGAACTGACGCAAGATGCGCGACTTCTGCAGGATTTCCGGGGCCAGCAGCAGTTCTTCCTTGCGGGTGCCGCTGCGGTTGAGGTTGATGGCCGGGAACACGCGCTTTTCATAGAGGCGACGGTCCAGGTGGATTTCGCAGTTGCCGGTGCCCTTGAATTCCTCAAAGATTACTTCATCCATGCGGCTGCCGGTGTCGATCAGCGCGGTGCCGATGATGGTCAGGCTGCCGCCTTCTTCAATCTTGCGGGCGGCGCCGAAAAAGCGCTTGGGGCGCTGCAGTGCATTGGCGTCCACGCCGCCGCTCAGCACCTTGCCCGAGGAGGGCAGCACGTTGTTGTAGGCGCGCGCCAGGCGGGTGATGGAGTCCAGCAAAATCACCACGTCCTTGCCGAGCTCAACCAGGCGCTTGGCACGCTCGATCACCATTTCGGCCACATGCACGTGGCGTGCGGCAGGCTCGTCAAACGTCGATGAAATCACCTCGGCGCGCACACTGCGCTGCATTTCGGTCACTTCTTCCGGGCGCTCGTCCACCAGCAGCACCATCATGACGACTTCGGGGTAGTTGGCGACGATGGCGTGCGCGATGTTCTGCATCATCACGGTCTTGCCGGACTTCGGGGGGGCTACCAGCAGGGCGCGCTGGCCTTTGCCGATGGGCGCGATGATGTCGATGATGCGGCTGGTCAGGTTTTCTTCGGCCTTGATGTCGCGTTCGAGCTTGAACTGCTCGCGCGGAAACAGCGGCGTCAGGTTTTCAAACATGACCTTGTGCTTGTTGTCTTCAGGTGCGCCGTCGTTGATCTTGTCGAGCTTGTTCAGCGCAAAGTAACGCTCGCCGTCTTTGGGCGTGCGCACTTCGCCTTCAATCATGTCGCCGGTGTGCAGGTTGAAGCGGCGGATCTGGCTGGGGCTGATGTAGATGTCGTCGGTGCTGGCGGTGTAGCTCGAATCGGGTGCCCGCAGGAAACCAAAGCCGTCAGGTAGCACTTCGAGCACGCCGTCAGCCACGATGGTCTCGCCGGTTTTTGAACGCTTCTTGATGATGGCGAACATCAACTCCTGCTTGCGCATGCGGCCGACATTTTCGATCTCAAGGGCTTCAGCCTGCTTGAGGACTTCAGACACGTGCAGTGCCTTGAGTTCGTTTAAGTGCATGGAATTGCTCCTTGCGGAGTTCATTTGAAAAAGACGGGGGAGGTTTGAAAGGAAGCCGAAGAGAAAGATGGCTTGCAAACCGGGAACTCGAACCTGCCGACGAGAGCCGGCAGGCGAGTACAGTTAATTATGACAGGAAATGAAAAAGAAAATCACGGCGTCCTGTGAGGTCCGCCCGGCAAGTGCTTCGGGTTTCGGTCTCAAGGAGGCGCCAGCTTGCGCTGAACAGGAAGGGCCCCGGGGCCGTGCTTCCTTTCAGTGCAGGAACGTTCAGGCCAGTTGCTGGTCGATGAACGCGGTCAGTTGCGATTTGCTCATGGCACCCACTTTGGTCGCGGCAAGCTGGCCGTCCTTGAATAGCATCAGGGTGGGGATGCCGCGAATGCCGAACTTGGCAGGAATGTCACGGTTTTCGTCGACATTCATTTTGGCAATCAGCAGCTTGCCGTCGTAGCTGGTAGCCACTTCATCCAGAATCGGGGCAATCATCTTGCAGGGGCCGCACCACTCCGCCCAGTAGTCCACCAGAACCGGTTGGGTCGATTGCAGTACATCGGCTTCAAAAGTGGCATCGGTGGTGTGTTTGATCAGGTCGCTCGCCATGATGGCTCCTTTGGACTAATTGTGAAGACAGCTAAAGTTGGTGTGATTGTGGCAGAAAGCAAGCTACTCTATTGTCCGCGCAAAGGCTATCGCGCCCATGGCCGGTCTCCCGCTTTCTGCGTTTGGGCATTTTCCCCCTTTTTAAATATTCTTCATGCCGCCTGCCCAAAACCCCGACGCTTCGCCAACCCTTTCCGGCCGTTGCTGGCAACAGGCCATGGCCCAACTGGCCCAAGTGCTGCAACTCAGGGGTGTCCACCCGGCCGAAGCGGTGGTGCTGCTGCCCTATGTCCAATTGATCCAGCAGGCGCGCCAAGCCTGGGCCGCGCAAGCGGGCGACACCTTTTTTGTACCGCGTTTTGAAACCACCATGAACTGGGCCAGCAGCCTGGGCGGCACGCTGGGCCTGTACACGCCGTCGGGCGACGATTTGCGCATGGACGTGGCCGTCGACATGCTGACCGCCGCTTCCCTATTGGGCCGCGCCGGCCTGGCGAGCCAGCAGGATGTGCTGGCCGGGCGCCTGATGGAGGCCGCCTGGAGCCTGGGCCGCGTGGCGGCGGCGGTACTGCCCGCCGAGCGTCAGGCCTGGAGCGAGCGCCTGGCCGAGGAATTGGGCGTGGGCCTGGATTCGCCCGTGCTGGCGCTGGAAGCCGCCGTGGGGCGGATTGCGCTGGCGTGGGCGGCGGCGTCTTCGTATGCGTCGGACCGGCTGTTTCAGGCCCAGCCGGCACTGCTGGCGGTCCTGGAAGGCTTTCAGGCCGAGCCGCTGGCAGACGCGCTCAAGGCGCATTTCGGCGAACGGGCGATCGCG
>Ga0209512_1002448_pt1 | contig 19710 bp, 16 predicted proteins | sample frozenSSSSmetaG_FD_184142 | JGI IMG/M metagenome (GOLD analysis project Ga0209512, IMG submission 184142) | Glacier valley bacterial and archeal communities from Borup Fiord, Nunavut, Canada, to study Microbial Dark Matter (Phase II) -... | ecosystem: Environmental > Aquatic > Freshwater > Ice >... | reverse complement strand
GTTCTCATTTAGAGCATGGATGAGAGTTCGGCATCGGTCTAGGATCGTTCTGTTGGCTCTTTCGGCCACTCCATCCTGCTCAGGGGTATATGGGACCGTAGTCTCAATTTGAATGCCTCTTTCTTTACAGAATTCCTTAAAGTCATTACATCCATATTCAGTGCCATTGTTAAGGCGAAAACACTTTGGATATCGGCCGTATTGGGTATGTATTGCAGTTGTGAAATCTTTAATTTGAATCTTAGCATCCCCCTTCTTTGGAAACGTTGAGAGCCATCGGGCTCTTGATGCATCGTCCGTTTTGATCATGCACTAATTAGAGCCATCATGTGCAGTGGGGGTAATTGGACTAAGAAGATCAAAATGGATCTTGTCAAACGCATGTTCAGACTAGCTTTACGGCTGTTTGGACTGTGTTCTCACTGCTTTTGAGATGATACACGGTTTGCATGCTGGTTTCTCAATTATTTGCGGTCTGTATGTTAGTCCGTATTTCGGTCTAATTTTAATGCCCTTGGTTATTCGGGCTGTCTTGCGGACGTTCTTAAAGCTAATATGACTAAGACGTCAATGCCATACATCAATTGATTGAGCGGCTGCGATCATGGCTTAGCCGGTGAGAACAGTGTAGATTCTCATTGCTGAATGCAATGATTGGAATCTGCAAATCTCTTGATCATTATGAGAGTATCGAAGGGTCTCTGTCTTGCCATCGATATAGATGCCTTTTCTCTTAATAGTTGGTCTAGATAGGAGGTTGACTTTAAGACTTAGCATATGGAAGACATCTTTAAGAGTGACGGTGACAGTTGAATTGTCGGATTAGATAGCTGTAAGTGTAACAGATCCGTATCCTTCAGCCCAAGTATATGATCCTGCGGTTGCAATAGTATTTGCAGGATTTGTATTTGTCTTGTATTCGTCGAACATGGTGCGGTCGTTGCACATATGATGACTTGCTCTAGTGTTGAGGATCTAATCGGAGTGTTTAAGGCCTTGAATATGGTGGGCCATCAATACATGAGGATTGGTATTGGTTCTTGACTGAGTATTCCCCTAATTGTTCGAGGATTTGTTCTCATTCCTTGCGTTCCTCTGTCGAATGAACTCCTCTTTCTTTTCTAGGTATTTGATATAGCAATTCGATTCTAGGTGGCCGTTCTTGTTGCAGTGGGTGCAATACTTGTCTAATTGTCCCCCTCTTTGCTGAGTATTCAGCCTCTTTTGAGAATTTGAATTGCTCTTACCCTTCCGATATTAAGGGCGGTTCCCATAGAGGGATATACTAGTGCCGTTCTCATCCTAAACAGTGATGGCTCTATTCTCATCGAGGAGATCTGCCATCATCTTGTCAAGCTTGTCATCCTTTAATGGATCTTTTGTCGTATCAGTGTCTCTTAGGGAACTTCTCTGCCGTTCAGCCTAAGTGGGGAATGCTGGTGCAATCCACCTAAGGTATTTCATGATATAGTAGCTAATGGGGATCTTTAGACTAGTGTCGTTGATTTTGACTTTGATGTCTTTGAATAGTGCATTGAATGATGCAACGTCTCTTGTCTTCTCAAATGAGAGAGCTTCGAATTCAGCGACGCATTAGTCCATGAGAAAGAAGCCTTTCCCTTCATATCAATCCTTGAGTAGAGTCTAGGCAGTCGAGGCCTTATCAGTGGACTTTATGGTTCTCATGGCCTCGATACCACAGGTCCGATGCAAGATTGTGTATGCTTTAGCATTGCCCTTCAGCCATTTCCCATATGCTGAGCTTGCTGAATAGGTGGTGTCTTTAGTGAGTGGCTCTTTGCCAGTGTCTTCGTCTAGGACATATTCGTAGACGTCCGCATTTATGAGTGCTTGCTTAACAAGGTTCCTCCATGTGGTGTAGTTGCCGCTATCCTTGAGCTTGTCGGATGCAGCCCAGTTGAGATTAGTCGAAGATTCGGTCATTTTGATGCTGTCGATGCCGAATTGAGAGATGGTGTGAGGATCGATGTTGTGTATGATATCTCAAATATGAGAATCTTTAGTGGATTTTCCGGTGATAGTTCCGGAGCTTCTCAAAGTGAGAGCGATGCTCAAAGTGAGAACAGTGAGATGTATGTCTTCTGTCTCAAAATGAGGCTTTTGATGGTTTGTGCCGGTGATGCTGCCGGCTTCTCTTCTTCTGAGAGAGTTCTCACTTTTTGTGAGAGTATTTGATCACAATTTAGGTGACTGTTGCACCCGGGCTCATAACCTGTTGAATATTTCACGGGCGGAAGAGTCAAAGTGATAATATGAGAATGTATGAATAGCATATAGAATAAATCTATCTGAACTACGGAATGGGCATCTCTCATAAAGAGAGCCTCAAATAAAGAAGTGAATACTATCAAACAGTGTTCCATGCATGATGGCTTCCATGCATGAACACAAACAGAATCCCCGGGTGGCCGTCAGCTATTGGATGTGAATGCCCGTATTCATGCAACACAAAGACTCAACTTTCAAAACGATTTAAGATGAAGGATATGGGCATTCTCTCGTTATTCCTAGGAATTCAGGTTGCTCAAAAGGACGGTTTTGTCTTCCTCTCTTAGTCTCAGTATCTTATGAAAATCCTCGAAGATTTCTCAATGCAGGACTGCAACCTAGTGGGAACCCCTTTTCCAGCTGGAATCCAGCTTCAATCCCTACTAGTCGACGATGAGAACAGACTAATTGGAGTACAAGATCAAGAGGCATATCGAAGGCTAATTGGATCTTTGCTCTACGCTTCAACCCATACTCGACTGGATATTGCATTTGCAATTAGAGCTCTCTCTCGCTATTTACATGCACCTGGTTCTTAGCATTGGCAGGCTGCAAAGCACCTGCTTCAATATATTAAGGGAACAGTCAATTTTAGGCTGCGATATCAATCGAATACGGATCAGAACGCTCTGTTCCTACACTGCGATGCAGACTACGCCAGCTCTGAGACCCGAAAGTCTACGACTGCGTACGTCTCAATTGCATCTGGCAGTGGAGCCCTCACTTGGGCATCTGCGCTGCAAAAGACAGTTGCTCAAAGCACAATGGAGGCCGAATATGTGGCTCTGGCAGAAGCTGTCAAAGAGGCCCTCTGGATTACCAAGTTTGCCCGAGAGCTAGCTGCTGTTTAGGGAAAGGAATTGCCTGGCATGCTAACCGGCCCACCGATCATTTGCTCTGATAATGAGGCCGCTCTCATATTAGCCAAGAATCTAGAGCGACACCAAAAGGCAAAGCACATTGATGTCAAATACCACTTCATACGAGACGAATACGAAGCCGGCCGTATATAACTGCAAAGAGTTGCAACAGGTGAGAATAGGGCTGATATTCTCACCAAACCACTCTTAAAACAGATGCACCAACTTGCGTGCAAGAAACTTGGATTAGGGGACCCATGAGCCCCCTATTTTATCTACTCTATTATCTACTTTAGTTTTACTGTCGACTTTTCTATCTACTCTATGGGCATCACTAGATCACGGTTCTGGCGATGCGGGGGAGTGTTGGATAGAGAGGTTTGGTGCCTGTATGTAGGCACCTGGGGATTCTCACTTTGGAGAATCTTCATGTTATGCATGGATGATTCCATGCATCGTTCCTTCGGCTCTTTGAGCCTTTGTCACTGCCAACTATATTAGAATAGATGGCCCATAGCATAGTTAGTTAATAAAATTACTTTCATTCATCTATTTACTGCGTATGCTCTACTTTTGACAATATCCACTCGATGCCAATGTGGTCCTCTAGCAGGTGCTGTACTCGACCGAGCCAGCGGTGACATATTTGGCGTTTCTGCTCGAAGCCAAGTTGATCCCCCAGCAGATCCTGTATTCCAGAGAGCGAGCCGTGGCATGTTTGGTGTTTCTACCCGAGACCAAGATGATCCGCCAGCAGGTGCTATACCCCAAACATTGATCCGTGGCATGGCTGCAGGTGGTAATCTCCCAGAAGCAAAAACATTGGGAGGGGCAATAGTAGCATGTGAAAGTCGAGGAGTCTGTGGTACAGACATGTCGCTAGACTCAGAATCCGAAGCGACAACGCTGTCGTATGACGGCGGAGGTCCACCGCCAGAACTTGAAGGTGTCATGTAACATATGGAATTCTTCTCGATTCCCCAGGCTTGTGGTGGAACATATAGGACACGAGTGCCTAGCAATTTTCTTTTCTAAGTCAGGGTCTGCGAATCCTCATATTGAGGAAGGTGCTCCAGACTGATGGTAGCCACGGCTATAATCGAGGAAAGATCTTAGATATGATAATCTTTAATGAATTAAAATAAAGGTCTATAGAAGATAATATGACAACCTTTGAAGATGATGCAAAGCAAAGACGAAGTTGAAAAGAAAATATTAGAGATAAAACCCTTACTTTACGTAATGGCTAAACTTAAGCTCTTATAATGAATTATAAGGTTCTTAAGCAAGAACTACAGTAGTAATTAAGTTTACTTATATAACGCTAAACTGAATTTAACGCTACCTCATGAACTAACGCTCGCTAGCATGAACTACTCAATACTATTCGCCACTCAACGTATCTAGAAGGAAGCAGCGGCTATAATTTCAATAAAGAGAGGGTATATGGCAAAAGCGTCCTGAACCTACAAGCCCGAGCTCTGCAAAACCAAGCCCGTCGAAACACACATTGCCTCCATCCCGCTCACCAAATCTAGCTCCTCGACCTCTTCCTTCGCCTGATTCTTCAACAACGAAAACACTTTACTCCTCAGCGGACTCACATCCACAATCTGCTCCTTAACATTTTCCTCCCCATCATCGCGCTTAGGACTCCCCAACATCAGGTTCTGCACCTTCTCTTCTAAATCTGCCTCTTCATTCTCTTCAACCTTGCCGCCGCCGCGTACTCCAACCTCTCCAAAAGCCGGAAATTCCACTTTGTGAGCAGACAAGGTATCGGCAATATCCTCAAGCATTACTTCCATAGGACAGAAATAAGCAACGTGCTTCCTCTCACTCCACGCCAGAACATGGCCACACGCTTTGCCATCTTTATTCTCCATCACCCACGCTCCGCTATCGCCAGGCACGCCCAGACCGCCTGCAATTACGTAGCTTTGACTCGGTGTTTGCCTGCCTTGTAGCTTAACGGTCGTGATAGCGGGAAGAATATGCCCCGATGTTAGACCTGTAGTACGGCCCATGGCGTGGACTTCCAATCCACCGAGCTCATCAATCGGAATGGCGCAGGTGGGATATGTAGACTTGACAGCGCAATAGGCTGAAGCTCCCACGATCCGATTGCCAGCAGGTTGACGATCCGGCAAGAATCGGAAGAGCGCCCAATCAATTTCATGGGTGAGTTTGAGTCGGCAGTCTCGTCGCCGTAAACCTGAGGACGCATGCAGTGTGCCCACAGTGAAAGTGTCGAGATAGTCATCCATGAGATTTTCTGTGGTCGGAAAAAATTTAGGATCAATATCATCGAATGCAGGTTGTGTAACAATATAGCCAGCTGCACAATCTGGAGATATTCCCCCAATATCGCCCGGCTCTGTTGGTGACATAGGAATGTCGCTTTCGATGCTGCTTGCTATTGAAGACGTCTCTGACCCACATTCTGACAGCTCATACCCGAGGGCTTCGAGGACTTCGGCTGTGAGAGGAGCTAGACCAACTGAATTAGGTGGTCCTGATGGTTCTGATGGTTCGCTTGAGCGAATCGTGGGCACTGAGGAATAATCATCATCATATTCGTCATCGCTCGGAACATCGAGCATATGGTGAACAGTCAGGCCGTAGGGTTCGTCATCAACCATGATCAATCCACCAAAAGAGACAGGTAGCAATGCCTGACCTTCAGCAAAGGCTCCAATAGAAGCACCATTCAACGGGCGCTTCTGATGGTGAGGATTCTGTGGCACAATATAGTCCTCATCCCCATTTCCATGAGCCATAGATCGCTTTGGTTGTCTTTTCCGCGAACGGACAATTTTACCTTTGCATACCATGAGACCATATGTGGCAGAATCGTAGACGAAATGTCGTTTCAGGATACTCTTTATCTTTCCAACACTAGTGCAAATTACCAGGATGGTGGGTTTCGCCTTTTGCGCTGTCTCTCCAATGCTCTCAAGGCTGATTTCCACAGATTCGGGATATTTCCGGTAGAAGCCACGAAGAGAATGATTGATCTGAGGCATCAAGGTAGTATGCCAGTAATTGAGATGTTCCTGCATAATCTTGTTCGCTGGAAATCGTCGTGGCTTAGCTTTAGGCTTGCTCGGCTCGTCGACGGGAACTACCATTTATTATAAATAGAACAGTAAAGGAATGGATCTCAATGACTCACCAATATTCACCTGTTCTACCAAAGGCCCAGCCCTTATCTGCAAAGCCTGTATGGCCTGGTTGACTTGAACATCCTTCTTCTCCTGGAGAGCCACAGGGCTCGGCTGCCTCAATGGTGTTGACGCTGCAGATGTCGCCGACTTCTTCCTATAATAATCATCTCTGGTCTTCAAGACGTCGTTAGAAAGAACAACTCCTGCTCTGTTCCTCTCATGAAGCTTAGACATCTCTGCCGAAATATTAAGACAAGGCACAGCACATGTCTCAATATTAAGTAAGCGAAGACTCTACAGTGATAAGAATGGATCTACTTACTTGGAGTTCATCTCTATCTTCCTCTTCGTCGTCTTCGATAGCGCAGCACTTTTCCAGGGAACTTAATACGCGTCCATATACCTTTTGCAGAGCAACATCAGGGCGGGTAATTGTGCCCATTTCATCGTCAATGGCACGCCAACAGGCTTGTACAGCGCGCAGATAGGAGGTTCCGCAGCGAGCAGCAAGTTGCTTGTAGACAGTCGCCACATCAGACTTGACATCGAGCGCGATACCAATGCTGGAAATTCCATATCGCATTTCCTTTGACGAGCTCCAAAGCCCAATCTCCAGTAATAGTATGGCCAAACTATATAGATCCAGAGAGCGTGACTCGGTTGTGAGTACAGTATGTGGCGTCAGCCGCGGATCGAGCTCGTGCCTGTACCAAGTAATCTCAGCAGCTTCGCCAGACTCCGACGAATGTTTAGATGCAGGCTCTGGAAAGAGATCATATGCGGTCAAGTATGGACGTCGGACATTCACATGAGCGAGCCAGTCGGCATTACCTCCATCGAGCGCGAACTGTTCAAAGAATGCAATGTTGCATGCCGCAAGGCTGCCATGAACTACGCCTTTGGAGTGCAAATCGAAAACGCTAGTGGCCAGATTATACGCCAGCCGGTACTTTACTTCCAATGCAGGTTCCAGTGAACGATGAGAAAGCATGTCGGCGAGTCTGGCGTAGTAAGGTTGGGAATAGACGGGATTTGGCAGTGAGACACCATTAAAACGACTGGATAACTCGTATATTAGTCCGAATCGAGAGTTTTGCGCATCCTCAAAGTATCCCATCAGGTTCAGAACGCCGAATTCTGGCTTTCCAGCCTCTTCCTTTCCTCTTTGCAGACCAGCAAACAGCTTTTCGAATCGCTTCATGGACGGTCCTATGCCGGTCATAGAGTAAATGGTATCATAAGCCGCGAACTCGACCATAACCGGAAAGTTCTTTGGTGCACCATCAGTCTTCCATGGATTCGTCGACGAGGTCTGCTTCGTCAAGTAAAGAATCTGTTTTCCCCCTTTCACAACCACAGTCTTCGAACCGAGCGCCTCATCGGCAACCACAATACTCCTCCCATTCGAATCCTTCAACTGGCTCGGATCAATCACCTGCGGCGTCTCCATCCTCGCCTTCTCAAACGCTCTCTCCTCCTCAATCCTAATCTCAATCTTCTTGCTCTGCTTATTCCCATGGCTCGTCCCTCCCTGTCGCATCCTCGAGATGTCATAGAGAGTATCAATCGAGCTTGTCAGGTCCCTCACCAAATCCTCAAACCGGCTCTTATCCCACACAATCACCGGCACCTTCGCCTCAATCGCCTTCTCGCCCACGCGGCTCAGCGAAGGGGGATGTCTCGCAGTCGATGCAGCCCACAGCGGTTCCGCTTCCGCGAGGATATCCTTGATCGTTCCCATGACGCTTCCCACGACATCCGCGAGACCTGCTTGCGAGAGCGACTCATCGATATCATCGTAATCCGGCGGAAGACCAGAAGGTTTGGCATCTGTAGCTTTGCTTGCTTCCGACCAGCGCAGGCCCCAGGTCATGAGCCTGTCCTTCTGGATACGCAGTTTGCGGTGTAGAGCACTGAGCTCGGCGTCTTCATCGCGGGCTGGATTCGAGACAAAAGAGAGTGAAGACTTGGTGTCCGTGTACATCTTCGTGAGGCGCCGCTGCAGAGGCAGCGCAAATGGGATGATGGACGACATTGTTGCAGCTGTGCTGCTTCTCCGATGCGATCTTGATGGTTAAAAGTCCTGTTCCTGAGCATCTATCGCATATGAATATCCTCATATCGCAGATGTTTTGATTATCCCAATAAATGGATCAATTGTAAACATAAGTTCTGGATGGATAGCAAGTATGAAGATGATATAAAAGTCAATTATCCGTCTACCTAGCCTTCACACCACAATTGCCGACGAGGCACACTCGGCATCTGACGTCCTCCCAAATGCAGATGCCTGGAGTCCCAGCATAAACTATGACTGGCCAGCTATTTTTGAAACCGCGCTGTTGGTCGGTGTGCATTCCTAAATATTTCAGCCTCATTGCTCAGCGCATGGACACTTCGTTCTGGGGGCTTTGTCTTGCCCTCAGCCTTGTCGTCAGCCTCGTCTCCTTTCTTCGACAATGCGCAGCACTCATCCCTAAAAACTTCTCCAACTAACTTATAAAGCATTTTACAGTTTCTTTAAACATTGAGTTGATTTACAATTATTCTTCCCGTTTTATCCTATTTAACCTTATGTTCATCTAGTTTCTAACCACTTTCTACTTGGACGCACTTGCGATCAACGAAACCATGTTCGACTTCACATCTCGACGGCATGCGATGCGGGGTTTTGCCATTGTGGCTGTATTTCTACATAATTGTTTCCACGCCATCCATCAGAATTGGGAGTTTGGATATGGTTTTGGAATTCCAATCCACTGTGTCATATCCGGATACGTCCTCTCATACAAGCCACTCCAGAGAATTCGAATGGGGCATTGGGAGGACTTTCTATCAACAATAGCTTCGTACATATTTCATTGCTTCCTACGCATATATCTCCCAGCTCTAGCAACTTCATTCTTGGTTTTACTTATGCTACGACTTGGCCTATATGAATTCGGGCGCTCTACAACTTTTGAGTATCCTGGAATACCAAAATTGCCGACGTGGAAAGCGCAATGGTGGATTGGGTAAATGCGACAGTCATGATGATGAATCCGTTTCGAAATTAGACCACCCAAATGCCTACATCAGCGCCATGTGGACACTACCTGTCCTTTTCAGAAGTTCCATGGTCCTTATCACTTACGATAATTGATAATTGGACTCTCCAGAATTCATGAGGTGTCGATAATCCCGATAATGTTGGTCGTCACAGTTCTGACCTTTGAGGCATGTCGAAACGACCAGCTGGAAATGATGTCTGCCTTTGGGGGCATGATTATTGCTGGGCTCGATATAAGGTGACAGATGACTAAGGGGGGCATGGAAGAAGAAATTTAGAGCCACATTGCCTTGAAACCCTGGGAAGGGTCTCTGAATTGGCTGGGTTCCTTCTTCTCGATCGTGTTACTACGCGCCAGTGATTCATCTGATGACCTCGCGGCTTGTTGGCTGAGTTTTAAGGTCAACCCCTAAATATGGCAACATGTTTGCACGTCTGATTATTTGGACCATGGGAAGGCCGGCCAAGGTACAAAGTCTATTCACAAGTACTGCGGCTCAGTATCTTGGGCAAATATCATTTGCTATTTATTCACTCCATGGTCCTGTCCTCCAGACCGTTGGTTATCGAAGCATTAGTTTCATCGTTGGATGGAGAGGCCACCCTGGACCAGGAATAAATTTTCTTGCTGCAGTCCTTAGCCTCCTCCTCATCATCCGTATACTTCTGGGCGTGGCTCATAGTTTTGAAAGATATGTCGATCTTCCGGCAGTGGACTTTCTGAAGAATGTCGAATCGAAAGGTGCCCGAAAGAACTCTGTCGATACAGTCCTTCCATCACAAAGAGTAGATGCTGAAAAGGTTGAAAATAACCAAACGGAGATTTCCATTTCTCCCTGTGCGGCTGAGGTAACGGCCAGCCTCGAAAATCTTTCCGAACCGATCTCCAGCTATATATCAATGGCCACTCTGAAGCGTGTAGTCTGGTTTATAATTCCGAGTTTGTGAAAAACTGGATTTCTCCGGTGTCAGAGGTTCACAAAATCCATCCAACAGCTTGGCTGGATGCTCTACACGGAATTGCAGTCCTTTTCGTGTTTTTCGATCATCTGATAAATCTCTGGCACAAAAGTCATACTGTCCCCTACGGATTCAGCGATAAGAATCTCTATTCCATGCAATTACCAATCATCAATTTGGTATACTCTGGTCACACCATGGTCTGCATATTCTTTGTCATCTCAGGTTATGTGCTGTCTTCAAAGCCTTTGCGGCAGATTCGCCAAAGACACTCAGACAGCCAGCTTGTTCTTGTTCAAACGGTTTCATCCTCCATATTTCGCCGCAGACGAGGTTGTTTTTTTCCTGTTCTCGCATCCACCTTTATCAACGCGGTTCTGATTTAATTGGGCCTTTTTGAGCCTACTCGAGGCGTTTCCAGAGATCCTGCTTCCTTGCAGGGTACCCCGAGCCTCATATGCCAAGATTCCCCAGTTTTACTTTGCAGATCCTGCATTGGGCAAACAGAAGAGAAGGGGGGGGGGTTGAAGCAATGGTTTTCACGTGGGATCCTTATGCAAACCCGTATGACTACCACTTGTGGACGATCAACGTCGAGTATCGATGCTCTATGCTGGTATTCCTGTTCTTCGTTGCATTTTCAAAGCTGACAAACCACGTTCGAATCACGTCGCTATGCATCTTCATTCTCTGCCTTTGGTATCTGGATGCATGGCACGAGAATTTGTTCATTCTGCTTGTGTTGATCGCTGTGATCAATCAGGTCCAGGCAGCATATTCAGCTTCGACGGATTCAAGGACAACGCAATCGCGAGATAAGCAGGCCAATGGTTCATCTCAAAATCTATGGAGAAACGTTTTGGTGGATTATGTTCGCACTATCGTTATACTTTGCCTCTTATCCTAAACTGCAATCCTCGAAAGTTTTAGATTTCATCACACTCTCTCGGATTGTTTGGATTCGTCACTTCTGGAGCCAGTTCGAATCTGCCCTTCTGGTCTTCACCATATCAAATTCCCCTGACATACAGAAGCTCTTCTTTAATCCGGTTGCAATATATCTGGGGAAGATATCGTTCGACTGATATCTGGTTCACTACCTTATTATACACACTATTGGCTATGCTGTGATCTTATTTTTCCAAGGAATCATTGGAACAGACATGCTTTTAAAGTTTGAGCTCACTAAAATGATGAATTTGAACGAGGCCCAAACTAAGCTAACCTTTCCTCTCTTCTTCCTTGTCTCATATATAGTGATATCAATCATACAAATACAGTAAGGAAATTCGTATGCTTCTGCCATGTCTGGAATAAGGTTGCTCGTAATGCTTCGAGCATTAAGAGCCCGCATGAAAGGTTCATGGGTACCATGAAGCCCTCTTTCGCAAAGCCTGGATGATAGCGGATGCCACCTATGACACCGAACTTGGTCGTCTCATAGCATAGATCTTCTGAGATCTGCTCGCCTTAACCTAATAATTGCATAGGAGCATTAGTTCTTTAGTCGTGGCGCTTGTTTGGTTAAGCATCAGCATTGAGATGCACAATCCGCGTTGGCAAGAATCATAAACCTTACCAGTGTATATATGAAATCCCAATGCGTTTCTGGTGGGTTTTGTGATTGTCGACAATATGAAACTTACCGGAGACTTTGGCCTTTCCCAGGCATCTGACCCCGTCATCGCAGCAACATATGTGGTTATGGTAGAGATTCTTGGAGTACGAAAGCAAATCCCAGGAGCCGGTTGCTCCAGGGATGTGTGTGAACTCGTAAATCAGTATGGCCCTACTCCCACCGTAAATAATCAACTCAAAGAATCACATATTCGCATTGGCAAAGGAAATAAATCACTTTCTCCAATGTAGATGTAAATATAAACGCACAGAAACAATAATGGCTGAAGTCTAATTGCCTGCCTAAGGTAGACGCGCGTGAATTGTAGCAAAACGCGAAGGAACGCGTCTGCAGATCAGGGATGACCCTCTTGCATTATTGGGGACTCACAATTTCTCTTCTCCTCGTACGTATCAGCGACTCCATTTTGACACGCATTAAAACCGAATAACATAACAGCGTCTTACTACATCTCGGCATATCCAGACTATCTTCCCCGCTTCCGTCGAATCTGGTACTGGCGGCCATCCTCCGCGATACTGTTAGTGCTCTCAAGCATCCCTGCTCTTTGACACACGGCGCTCTTGTTTCTCGGAATTCAAAGGGTGATGTCTTTAGTTGTCTTTAGTAGAACAGGTTGCTTAGAGCGATTGTGATACTGCGGTGAGAGAAGCAGACGTAGTCCTATATTGTGCCCCCTGTCATTTCTCCGCTGATTTTGTGATAAGATACAAGGTCAAGATGCGTAGATATTTCTGATGGAGTTCTCCCGACGCGGAGGAACATCGTACTGTAACGGATATTAAGCATTCCTTCAGCGTTGAAAGCAGATACTTGGCATCCTCGGAGATCAGCCAAGAATAATGAGGTATACATATCCATGGCTCCCCGTCCACATCTGCTATTGACTCGGTTTCTAGGTTCCTGGGCCACTAAGGTCCTAGAGGATTGATTTTCGTTGAAGCGAGCGATGGCAACTTGCAAGCCATATCTCGATCATCACAATGATACAATTTCTCTAGCCTTGCGGATAAAGTGGCGCACACAAGCTGCAGAAGCCATCCGATATATTTATCAGAAGGGCGTCATTCGCTCTGATCTACAACCCGACAATTACCTTCTACACAATAACATCAATGTTGTTCTCGATCTCTATGCCACTGATTTCGGCGGCTCGACAATGGGGAGATAGATGGTGGGCACCTGCCCGATTCCAGCTTTTTTGATCCTCAGAAACTATGGGTATCTACAGAGGCTACTGATATTTTCAGTCTGGGGTCAGTATTCTACATGATTGTGACTGGCCAATGGCCTTACAAATCGTCTGGGCCATTTGAGTCGTGCGAGGAAAGATTGAATACGAGATAAAAGCAGACGATCTCTTCTCTCAAGCCTCAGGGTATATTCCATTCCGTTAAATATTTTACTGCTGGCACCATTATACATGGTTGCTGGACAGATCGGTATAAGAATATGAAAACGTTTCGATGCGATCAAGAATGTCTGCTTAAAGGAGCTTTGCAGGAGGGGAGATGCAATGATGCATTATCAAGATCCTTTAGACCCTCTTATATAACAAGAGTTGTAGGACAATGCGAATTCAGCAATTATTTTTGTTTTGCTTCAGACTATTCTATCATTTCCAGGGGTCAGTGTTATTTCATCTCCCTCAGCCCTGTCCACGGTAAGTTGGATGGGGGATTTGTCCCTTGCTCAGTAAAGCAGTTGCAGAAAGAGGGGATCGGAACGTCACCCGGCCTTAGAAGCGTTAATGATGATCTGGAAGCTATCATTAACAAATTCGACCAAGAACTCCACCAACGTATAACTGTTTCAGATTGCGCGACGGTCGCTAGGTGTATTCTGGTATCATGGACTTATCTTGTACATGTTGTGGACTGGGATACCGCTGCTGGGGCTGAACATGGCAGAGAAAGTGGAGGGGATAATTCTGCATATCGGCCAGAGACTTTGGACAATCTACCAGATGTATCGAGGTGGGAATAATGGGAGCATGGGGGTGATTGAAAGACTCTAAAAGTTTTCAATATCATTTAATTGGCATTGTGCAATAGCTTGCATCTTAACTAGGTCGACAAGGTACATCTAAAATTCGTATTACATCAGTTTTTTCTTAGATATTTGTATCTAGTCGCACATACCAAATGCAATATCTCTCAACTTCCACACTTAGCACCTCTTGCACCTGCTCAGCCACGCTCTTCATCTTGATCCCTAGCCTGTGAAAACTCGTTGACTGTTCGCTTGATTTCGTTCTCAAGTAGTGCGTGCTGCTTCCGGCCTCCTGCATCTATAGGTGGGGTGGGCCTCGTCCATAGCGCGCTTGGAGTCCAAGACATTACAGGTAACATCTGTAGACTGCTCTAAGGTGAACGCTGTCTGTTGGATAAAGAGTTAGTGCCTGTATGTAGGCACCCGGAGATTCTCACATTAGAGAATCTTTGTGTTATGCATGGATGATTCCATGCATTTTTCCATTAGCTCTTGGAGCCTTTGTTAGGGCTGTCTATATTAAGAAAAGGATGGTCCATAGCATAGATAGTTAATTTAGTCACTTTTCATTCTATTCTACTATGCTGCTCTACGTTTGACAAAAGTGGCCTTGTGTTGGACACAATATTCAAATTGTGGGCACAGAAGAGTGTGAAAAGCATGTATTATTAATCTATCTACTGTATGAAGCTATTTATGTGTTCCCTAGTATTAGCTATTAGCGTGAGTGAATATCCTCGAGAATAGGTGAATATGCTGCTCTGGATTCACGTTCAACACCTTGAGAGTTCGGTTTGGTGGTTAAGGCAGGGGTGCAAATATCACAAGGCTTCGTTCTCAAGTTGCACGTTACTAGTATGGGTGAGATACTGTATTTGCGTTGAGCACGAAGCTCCTATCTAAAGAAATACCTATTGCTTATATAGGTCCATCGTGCCATAGGAGATTCTAGATATCATGGATATTGTGATATCCATGATACCCTCGATATCCATCACGTGAATCCAGGTCACGTGCTCCGAGACAGGCCAAGGCTAGTGCGCCGTAAACACTCGTATTGAACACGATAATAATGGCCAAGTGACAGATTGTCGAGGCAGATGTCTACAACTTTGACGAGACAGCCTTTATGATTAGCATGATCCTTTTCAGGCGTTCATCCCCGCACATGTCAATGAGCAAGTACACACGAAGAGGTTGAGCCGCGGCCTGCCCTGCCCCTTGGCGAGGAGAGGGGACATCTTGGTGAGGGAGGAGCAGATCGTGATCGGCTCGATCGAGTCCGACGCGATGACATATCCTGAATCCACAAGCACAATTACAAGTCAAGGCTCCTGAGTCCTGTCGCGCATCCTGTCAAGTGCCAACCTTCCCTTCGCCTCGGCGCCGAGTCGCAGTGGAGCTGAGCGACTCAACCAGTCAAACATTCTTCGCTCGATCTATCTCATGTACTCATGTAAGTTATCGTTTTATAATGTTATTTGTTAATTGCTGTCAAGATTATCCCAATGGTCCTGGCTTGTGATCTGATCCTCAAAAATCCAAGAACTTCTCGGTGATATACTCGGGGTATTTCATCGCAGTGCAATGCACCGAATCTGTCGCGATCACAATCACCAAGCTTCCGAGATGGAGATTGATTGAGGCGGCATGGCGAAGAGCCATATAATCTCGGCGAAATCCCAATCAACGGCGATCAAAGGCCCCAAAACCGTCATTAGCGGTCATTTTAAGCCTTACTCTGCCATGGGCAAGCAAGAGGTAGATGCTGCAAGTCTGTGCACAGTGCAGATTCGCACCCCGCTTCCCCAAACCCGCACTTCTTCGCGCGAGAGTAGAGCACGGGAAGTGGGCAGACAGGCCTGTTTGGCCCCAGTACAATAATCGGCCCGTTGCAGCTGTACTCTATTCCTCCATCAGCCATCATCCATCATCCATCGACGGACTTTGGCAAGCAATGGCGACCCCATCACATACATTGTGGGCAGAGCACGAGCTGGCCTCGAAGGTTGGAGTTGGAGTATATAAGGTCGTGGCTATAGGCTGCTGATAATGACTTCATTCGAACCATCAATCGTTTCAACCCTTTCTCACCATGAAGCTCATTTTCTCTTCATTCGCGGGGCTCATCTCCTTACTGGCCTCCCAAGCAATTGCGGCGCCGAGTGAGCGCGGATCTCGCGGTCTCGATTCATTCATCGCTGCTGAGAGAAAGGTCGCTTTACAGGGTGCTCTGAATAACATTGGCCCCGATGGATCGAAAGTTCCTGGAGCAGGGGCGGGTTTTGTGGTTGCAAGCCCTTCAAAGTCCAATCCAGATTGTGAGCACATCCCCTGATTATATGATATCTGAGAATGATTATCTGCGCCCATTTATAAATGGAAGACCTCTTGGGCGTCGGACTGACTTTGAGTGGACTTCTTCACGTGGACTCGAGATGCCGCCTTGTCGATGCATATGATCGTTGATGAATTCATATTCGGCAATACCAAACTTCAATCCCACATCGAAGACTACATCCATTCCCAAGCCGTCCTTCAGACGGTTTCTAACCCAGCGGGAACTTTCCTTCCTCAAGGCCTTGGCCTAGGAGAGGCCAAATACCAGGTTGACGGAAAGAGATTCAACGGTGCATGGGGACGACCTCAACGAGATGGACCAGCACTCCGCGCCATCACCTTGATGACCTACAGCAAGTGGTTGATCACGCACGGCCAATCAAAGAAGGTGAAGGAGATCATCTGGCCGATCATCTCGAACGACTTATCATATGTTGGCCAATACTGGAACCAGACAGGATTCGACCTGTGGGAGGAAGTCCTAGGCTCTAGTTTCTTCACTATCCAAACTTCACATCGGGCTCTCGCCGAAGGTACACAACTTGCTCGTGAGCTCGGCGTCAAATGTACAGGTTGTGATCAGGCACCGCAAGTGCTCTGCTTCCTCCAGACCTTCTGGAATGGGCAGCACATTGTCTCCAATATCAACGTTGACAATGGCCGCACTGGACTAGACGGTAACTCGATCATTGGTCCCATTTCAGTTTTCGACATCGATGCTCAGTGTGACAGTCCAACCTTGCAACCCTGCCATAGCAAATCTCTTGCAAATTTCAAAGCCCTGATTGATACGTTTAGGCAAGCTTACACCATCAACGCTGGCATCCGCGCGGGTTCTGGTGTCGCTGTTGGAAGATATGCAGAGGATACATATATGGGTGGACATCCCTGGTACTTAATCACCGCCGCTGCAGCAGAATTCCTTTACGATGCCGTCGCACAATGGAAGGCCCGCCGAAGCCTCTCCGTCGACGAGACATCTTTGGCTTTCTTCAAGGAGCTCTATCCAGCCGCAGAAATCCGAAAGTATAACTGTGGGAATAAGCACAGCCCATTCGATCAGATTATAGGGGCTGTTACCGCGTATGCCGACAGCTTCGTTGCCATTGCCCAGAAATATACTCCTGCTGATGGATCCCTGTCCGAGCAATTCCACCGCGACACCGGCGCCCCGCTGTCTGCTATCGATCTGACCTGGTCATATGCTGCTTTCGTCACTATGTCTCAACGCAGAGCTGGCAACTACCCAAGCAGCTGGGGATCGCGCAAAGCAGCTGCGCCGCCAGCGACCTGCGCTTCAAGTTCAACCCAAGGTGTCTACGTCCCAGCCATCGCTGCGGGAGCTCCCAACGTGACCTCGAGCTGCCAAATCAACGTCGCCTTCAACGTCAATGCCTCGACGTACTACGGCGAGAACATCTACGTGATCGGCAGCTCCGACGACCTCGGCACCTGGGATAGCGACAACGCGTACCCGTTGGGTGCGGGAGGATATACTTCGGAACGCCCTCTCTGGTCCGTCAGTGCGTACTTGAATGCAGGCCAGACTGTCAGCTACAGCTATATGAGGCAGGAAAACTGCGGCCAGCCATATATCTACGAGACGCTCAATCGTACCTTGACGGTTCCGCCGTGTGGGAGTGCTGGAGTCACGACGGATGATGCTTGGGTTGGACCTCTTGGCTCGAGTGGTAATTGCTAGGCAGTATCTTGAGATGGGGGGTAGATTCATGGTCGTTACGTGTAATGGGCATAAAAATAAAGAATTGTATATATTAAGCCTCTCTGCAACGTTTTGAACCAGCGGCCACAGTGATAACGAGTCAGGGGACTTTCGTCAAAGAATACAAGAAAAATATATCTTCAATAGTGTCAGTGAGAGTCAGATCAACGCGACAAAGACCACTACTGAGACTCAGTGGTGAGCGTCCCTAGTTGCTCATCTATGTTGAACTGAATAGAATATATTAAATTGCTTAGCTAGGAAAAGAGAACTACGGAATACAAGCTCCCCATATACAACTCGTAAAGTTCTCACGTGAAGTATCTCTCAGACTATGTACCTGAATTTTGACTCCAGCCTAGCTGATTACTCCAAATATATCATCTCAAGCTTGGGACCTAGGTTGATAACTGTGGCAGACTTCAACTCCCAAGCTCCGTCTGACACTACCCGCATGTCATCCGCTTTCTTTCTTAGCTTCCTGGAGCAGCCGGCTAGGGCGCCAGGCTGTATCACCTTGGCCATCAGGTACACGAGCGTTAGAGCAGCGCGAGATTTTTGGCAAGTCGGGTATATAGAAAACAGCGACTATGTTGAATAATAAAGGGTGGGTGCTTGTAGGCACCCGGAGATTCTCAGTTTGGAGAATTCATGAGAATCTCCGTCTCCATGCATGGAAACTTGCATGCATGAAGCACCGGCCTTTGAGCCTTTGTTTCTGGCTCTCAATATTATGAGAACTCTAGTCTAGATTAGATAGCTTGATAATTAATCACTTTTACTCAGATGATTCAGTTCATGTTGAGATATTCACTTCATGCATGTCTCACATGCACCGAACATTAGAGCAGGATATTCACCTGCATGCAGTCCAATAGCCGACTGATGTCTACTGTTGCCTATTGAGGCTAGAGGCATATATAAGTAGATAGATTTCATAGTTTAGCTAGACTCTATTCTACATGCTATTTCACACTTATCACTTTGACTCTTCCGCTCGTGATCACACATTCAACAGTTCAACAGACTAGACCTGCTGAAAACAGAAACTAATTCGCCCTCTGCCCATTAAATAGAGTATATATCTAAACTCCACAAGCACAAAAGTGGAACATGTACTCTAGGATAAACATGTCACCGTGCCATCCATACGCACGATTAAGACGCCGACCCATACGCCTATCGTTTCGAAATGGAAGCTTGGCTCGTGCATGCGGTTCATGGAATCGAATGCTGCGTGCGACGTCGAGCTTGGTAGATGTAAACTGCCAGACGGATCCATAGAGTTTCTCGGGTCCAAATCCGGTGGATGTCATCGCATGCGGGAAGTCTGTTCAGGGGGTCTCCCTGGGGTGGTCGGCTTCAGAGGGTATATGGAAGAGGGTTGAGAAGACTTTGAATGCGCGTTTCTCGACCATCGTCGTTGGTTGTGCATCCGGCATTTGAGCGGCTCGCTGTTCTTATTCCAGTGATTTGTCAACTCTGGTCTTAGGCTTAGTTTTGGGTGTAGGGATTTCCTTCGAAGGGTGCTTCTAGGGATCTCTCAATTGGGTGAGATACGTATTGTTGAGATATTCAGTTCTCACTTCATGCATGTCTCACATGCACCGAACATCAGAGCAGGATATTCACCTGCATGCAGTCCAATAGCCGACTGATGCCTACTGTTGCCTATTGAGGCTAGAGGCATA
>Ga0209512_1002446_pt1 | contig 19747 bp, 14 predicted proteins | sample frozenSSSSmetaG_FD_184142 | JGI IMG/M metagenome (GOLD analysis project Ga0209512, IMG submission 184142) | Glacier valley bacterial and archeal communities from Borup Fiord, Nunavut, Canada, to study Microbial Dark Matter (Phase II) -... | ecosystem: Environmental > Aquatic > Freshwater > Ice >... | reverse complement strand
CTGGCGGCATTTGACTTTTCAACTGTCTACCCAAACACCCGACATGGTACAAATCCCACGCATTCTTCTGGAACGCTTTACTGACGCTCTTTGTTATGCCGCCTGATGCGCAAAGTCTAGCTAAGTGGCGGGCCGAAAGCGCCGCGCGTTAGCATCCCACTCAGATGTCCCGCTTAAGCATCCCGCTCAGGCGTCCAATCAATCAGAAAGCAATCAATTTAGCGCCAGTCAGCGCAGAAGAGGATCGTTCCTAAATGGCAACTACGCCTACTCCCGTGTCGCAAACCACCAGCGTTCCCACTATTGGCGCACCGTCTTTTCCGGGCACGATGCCTCCCGTTTCAATGACCGACGCTGAACAGCGTACTTTCGACCGCCGTTGGGTCGCACTGCTCCTTTTGAGCCTGAGTTTGGTGTTAGTCGTCGCGGATAGCACGATCGTCAATATCGCTTTTCCAGCGATCCGCAAGACCTTCGGCGCTTCATTCGCGGATGCCGAGTGGATTAACTCAATTTATTCGCTGGTGTTCGCTGCCGCGCTCATCACATGGGGCAAGCTCGGTGATCAGTTTGGACGCCGCAACATATTCATTGCGGGTGCGGTCGTCTTTTTGATCGGATCGGCGGGTACAGGCTTTGCTGCAAACATTGGCGAAGCGATTATTTTTCGCGCGATGCAAGGAATGGGCGGCGCAATGATGTCACCATCGACACTGAGCATCATTTCGTCCACCTTCAAAGGCCGTGAACGCGGCGCTGCTTTCGGCGTCTGGGGCGCATCGGCGGGTGTTGCGGCAGCGGTTGGACCGATCCTCGGCGGTTGGCTGATCAGTCATGGCGGCGGCATTGCTTCGGCTTTTTCGGGTGTGTTCACCGCCCTTCAGATCAGCTCCGATTCGTGGCGTCTGGCGTTTCTGATTAACGTGCCAGTCGGCATTATCGCTATCCTGGGCAGCATCTGGGCAATCCGCGAAGTACGCGACCGCACGGTTAAACACAGTATCGATGTGCTAGGAATTATCCTGGCGACCATTTCACTGGGTCTGGTCGTTTTCAGCGCGATTGAAGGTCAGAATTACGGATGGCTGCAAGCCAAAGCGGTACTCAGCCTGGGGCCGATCACTTATCCGCAGCTAGCCGCCGGGATCACCAAAATTCCTGATGGCACCACTTCATTTATTCCCTTCACGTTTGCGGTAGGCGCAATCCTGTTCGTGGTATTCGTCCTTTGGGAAATCTGGCAAGAACGGCACAACGGTGAGCCGCTGTTCGAGTTTGGAATGCTGCGCTACCGTGGTTTCCGGTTTGGCCTGTTGACGATCATGATCGTTGCATTAGGTGAATTTGGAATTGTGCTGGTGCTTTCGTTGTTCTTCCAACTGGCGAAACAACTGGATGCGTTTCAGACCGGACTTACCTTCTTACCTCTTGCGATCGTGATACTCATCGCTGCGCCGAGCGCTGGAATCCTCTCCAGCCGAATCGGATCGAAGTGGGTGGTTACGACTGGCATGGTGCTTGAAGCGGTCGCCCTGTTCCTGATCAGCCAAACCATGTACGCCGATGCAACCTGGCAGCTTTTCGCGGCGCTGCTGATCTATGGTACGGGCGTCGGCTTAGCCATTGCGCAGGTCGCCAATATCACGCTTACCGATATTCCGCCGGAGAAATCAGGCGTTGGATCCGGCGCGACGAATACCATCCGCCAATTGGGGAGTTCGCTCGGCATTGCGCTGATCGGCGCGGTGCTGTTCGGGACGTTCGCCAGCGCCAGTAAAACGCTGGTCGATGTGCGGATTCCGGCGGCTTTCACACAGTTCGGTAAGGATGCCGATGCCGCCAACATTGCGCCCGTCTCCAAGAAGTTTGCTGCTCAGATTGCCGGTTTTGGTGATAACACACGGCAAGCGGTTGACAACGCATTAGCCGCCAATAACAGCGATTTCACTACCAACTCGGATTTTATTCAGTCCGCGATTGATCAAATTCCAGCGGCGGCCAAGGTGGTGCTCGGCTTCCAGGGTGTCAATCTGAATGACGTACCAACCGTCGCTCAACTCAAAAAAGACCTGAATCCGCTGACGCAGCCGATCAGCAGTGCAATTCAGAATTCGCTGGCCGAAGGGTTCTCAACGGCTGGCCGGACAGCGGCACTGGTCGCTATGTTCTTCGTCGGCATGGGCGCGCTCTGCTCACTGATGCTGCCCAACAATAAACAAGCGGCACGTGGCAGCGATGCTCCGGCAATAGCGCACTAAACCCTGACGAATGGCAAACGCTGTGTTTGCCAAATAAATAAAAGGCACTTCAACATCTCCTACCCTTCCCGCTCGTGTGGGAAGGGATTTTGGGAGCTTTATGAGTAGGCTGCCGATGGAATAGAACAAACTTGTAATGATCACTTTGCCTATGTTACAGTAGTCTATGATATAGTAGTTGATGGATCGTGTATCAGCACTATGGAGAAGAAAAAATGAAATCGCATTCAAAATTGCTTTTATGGTTACTTTTATTGGTAATGATTGGGGTTTCGGTTTATTCATTGCGCAATGTGCAAGCGGCATCCCATACAGCTATTGGCGATGCCGTACCTAAAGTCAGACAAAGTTTCTCCGCTGTAACGGCAATTGATCTTCAGTCGGGTAGTAAGCGCCAGGTCAGTTTTTTAATTGTCGCAATCAGCATTATTGTTATACCGACCCTTGTTCTTCTCAAATTTCGACCACCACGTTTTATGTGGGCGGCGTCAATAGCCTTTAGTTTGTTATCAGTCCTCGGTATGATTTTCATTTGGGTATATATCTCTATCCAGCCATCGGACAGTGACCCTAAAAACCATATTGTTACTTCGACGGACGAACTGAACAAATATTTGTCCGTGCAAGATACGGTGGTCAATGCCCCGAAAAATGATCCGGTGATATACATTCCAACCGGCATTTTCATTCAGAGCTTCCAGTTTATTGATGCAAACGATGTATCCGTCACGGGCTACGTCTGGCAAAAATTCGATGATAAGTTTCCGCCAACGCTGCACAAAGGATTTATTTTCCCGGAAATCAATGCCACTATAGAACAGGCCGTAGCCTATGATCATCAGATAGGGAGCATACAAACTATTGGTTGGCGCTTTCACACGATCTTGCGCGAACAATTCTTTTACGCACAGTATCCGTTTGACAGGCAGCAAATCTGGATACGCATTTGGCCGATTGATTTTGAGAAAAACGTGATTCTTGTCCCTGATTTGGCCGCTTACAATACGGCAGATGCGTTAACGCCGGGGATCGAAAACGATTTCGTGCTCGAAAACTGGATCTCAAGTCGGTCATACTTCTGGTATCGTAACAACAGTTACAATATGAATTTCGGAATGAATGACTATACAGGGCAGCAGAATTTCCCGGAACTGTATTTCAATTTGGACATTCAGCGGAGTATCGTTCCGACTTTCGTAGGCGATCTCCTCCCTGTCGTGGTAACTCATCTGCTGTTGTTCTTTGTGTTAGCTCTGCCAAGCCGTGATTCGGAACATATCGCCGTATTTGGCACTGACACGTTGTCTGTTCTTTTGTTTTGTACCTCACTGTTCTTCATTGCCATCCTGCTTCAATATAACGTTCGGAACAGCATACACTCCGACTCTGTGATGTATATTGAATACTTTTACTTCACAATATACGCTGGCGTATTGTACGTTGCGCTTGATTTCATCCTCTACGCCTTGGGAGGAAAGCATCCGATTATCGCATTCCGAAAAAATCTCATTCCGAGAGTATTGTATTTGCCCATTATGCTCGGTAGTTTATTCGTAATTACGGTCCTGGCGTTTTACACCTATTGAACAGTGGCACCACTTACCCTATATTTGGTTAACACCTATATTTTTTATGTTCTGAAAATTGCTTGCTGAGCAAACATAAACTACGCAAGTTGTGTACTCTGAGCGGCATTTTATGGACGCGTGGTACAGATTTAGCTTATGGTACATCGAATTAAAATCACCCTGCTGATCGATCGCAAGGTATGAAAATTCGATCGTATTAATATGCTTGATTGGGGTGTCCTCATGAGTCAAAATTTACCGATCGATCCAGCCGCATCGATTTATGGTCTGGTTCGCCGCGCTAAAGAAAACCGCACACTGGTCAATAGTATGGCAACGATGCAGATGGTGACCAGTGAAATTGAGAACGTAATGCTGTTGGACGGTGTACGCGCGCGTGTCTTTGCCGGGTTCGAGTACATGAGCATCTTTATGCCACAAGTAGAACGCTATCGACAGATTGCGCAGAATGCCGAGTGCGTCTATGTATTTGCAGTGATGGACGTTGAACCGCCAACAATGGCTAATGTACGCTTCATTCCAGTACGGGATAACACACCGCTCACACAGGAATGGTTTTTAGTCGCTGACTCGGCAGATTATTTCACTGCACTGTGCGCCGAGGAGCAGTCAGCCCCTGATGCAGCAGAGCAAGATCGTACATTCGAGGGCGTATGGTCATTCGATGAAGGGATTGTCACTATTATTCAAGAATGGTTGACGCATCTTGTTCATGCCGCGCCTTTAGATAACTTGCACAAGCGCCGCAATCACAACAAGCAGGTCAGCTTGATGAGTCGCATGATGACCCGCCTGGTGGAGCATATGGTTCAGTCACCCGATAAGAATACGGTTAAAAAGCCGCACGAGATCAATCAGGTAATTCATCAGCAGCTAATACCCGCGATGCAGAGCGCGATGAACAAGCTGCCTATTCTGAACCCTTACGACGAGTCTGTTGCAACTCCAGGTAAGGAAGAAGTGTCCGCTCGCCAAGGCGGATAGGTCGGCTTCCAGGGTTGTTTTCAACTTATCTGATCAAACCCCTTTGGAGTGCTAAGCCGGGAAGAACTCGTTCACCCAATAAACGAATGCCATGCTGCGCATCCAGACCGTGCGGTGTCCCAAATTCGACTCGGCACGCACCTGCTGCGTAGAGCGACTGAGCGTGTTCTAACAGTGCCGCCGGTGATCCGACCAATGCAAATTTTGCCAGCAGATCATCGGAGATCAAGGCGGCAGCAGCATCGCGTTGATTGCTCGCGACTAGCTGCTCAATGCGTTTCAGCAAGTCCGGCTCAACTTGAAGCGTAACGTCCAGTGTCGCGACTACAGGCAGATAAAGTGCCAAATCGCGCTTGACTTGTTGTTTCGCGGCGCGGCTGTCCTCGTCAATGAGCGTTACCGCACCGACCACCACACCGCAGCTCCCCGCCGCACGTCCAGCGATGCGCTCACCTTCTGCAATCCAACCTGCCATGACACTGATCATCGCTGGATTAGCGCAGCCGCCAAGTTTCACCTCATCCGCGATCTCACCAGCCAATGCGCCGAGTTTATGCCCCCAGGTCCCGATCAGGATGGGCACATGCGTTCGCCGCACCGAATAGGGAAGCCGCACACCCGCCTCTATTTGAAAAACCTGACCATGATACGCATCGTCAATTCCACTTAACAACCTGTTGACCACCTCGACACACTCGCGAATAGCGGCGATCGGTGGGGTTAACTCGCGTATACCATGTCGGGCAAGCCACGCCCCGCGCGCAATCCCCAAATAACTGCGCCCATCCGTCAAGTGATCGAGGAGCGCCACGGATCCAGCCATATCGATGGGTGACAGCCGCGATGGTGAGACGCACGCTGGCCCAATACGCGCTCGTTTGAGATGTGCTGCCATGAGCATCAGTGCATCAAACGACGGTTGAAACGGCGCGTCACCATAGACGCTCACAACATCAAACGGATATTGATCGACCAATGCGGCCAATGCGCGATAATCAGCAGGCGTCTTATCAGTCTGAAAAGCGATCGCTGTTTCCTGGCGCATCATATCAATTCCCCTGCTCAGGTCAGATCATCGGTGTGAAGGGTGCGCCGTCCGATGCGCCGAATCTCCATAATTAGACGCTCATCAGGATCAGGGCAAGCCACGAACGTATCGCGCATAAGCCAGTCGTTCGGATCAGCAGCGCGCATTACAGCCGGAACCAGTGGCAGCACGGCTTGTAATGCGAACAAACAAAAGTGACGATTGGGCGGGATGCGAACGCGGCTGCTTTCTGTCACTTCAAAATAATCGCCAACCGCTAACCCACATACCGAACGCCCCTCAATTCGACTGACCGTCACGCGCACATCATATAATTCAAACAAATCAGTTTCAGCCATCAAAGACAGTACCTCAAATTGCTTAATCAGCGTACTTGCGACCGTGGATCGAGCCAGTCACGCAGCCCATCGCCTACGAAGTTCAAGGCCATCAACAGACTGAAAATCGCTGCACCTGGAAAGCCGCTGACCCACCATTGATCGGCATATTCGATCCCATCAGCGATCATGCGTCCCCATTCAGGCGTCTCTGGCGCGGGCCCCAGTCCCAGGAAACTCAGCCCGGCGAACAGCAAAATTGCGTTGCCGAAATCGAGCGTCGCCAGCACGATTAAAGCGCTGCTGCAATTCGGTAGAATCGTGCGGAGCAAGATGCGCCAATGCGGTGCGCCGATCGCTCGCGCCGCCTCGACAAATTCGCTGGATTTGACATTCAAGACAAGACCGCGCGTCACACGAGCATAATTCGGCCAGGCCACGATCGCGATGGTCACCACGGCGTTGAGCACACTCGGCCCCAACGCAGCAGCCACCGCCATTGCCAAAATCACGGTTGGGAAGGCCAGAAAAACATCGGTCAGGCGCATCAGCCCTTCATCCCATACGCCGCCCATATACCCCGCCAATGCACCCACCGTGATCCCAATCAGGGCTGCGGCCAACACTGCGATCAGTCCGGCAGGCAGCGTAATCCGCCCACCGTCGATCACGCGCGTAAAAATATCGCGCCCCAGTTTATCAGCACCCCAAATATGGGCAGCGCCCGGCGTTTGCAAGCTGTCATTGATGTTCTGTTGTAGGGGTTGATAAGCGAGCACACTGGGGCCGATGAGCGCTCCAACGGCCCAGAACAGCAAAATCAGCGCACTGATCAGCAGTCCCCACCGGCGCTGCATCCTGCGCCAGAGACTGCCAAATCGATTAGCGGGCGCGGAGGCGGGGGTCAACAAGATAGTAGAGGACATCGACAACCAGATTGATCAGGATAAAAATCAAGGATAAAAACAGGCTGACCCCCATGATCGCCGGAAAATCGAGCGTGGTCGAGGCCAGATAAGCGTAACGTCCAATGCCAGGCCAGGCGAAGATCGTTTCAGTCAATACCGCGCCCGACAGCAATGTGCCATAAGTCAACCCAATGACGGTCACGACTGGAATCAGCGCATTACGAAAAGCGTGGCGAAACCAGACGATCCGCTCGCGAAGCCCTTTGCTGCGCGCGGTACGCACATAATCCTGCGCCAGCGAATCGATCATGCCAGCGCGGGTGATGCGCGTGATAGTTCCCATACTGTAACTGCCCAACACCAGGCTAGGCAAAATCAAATGGCCGACTGCGTTACGCAGCGCATCCCAACGTCCGGCAAACAGGCTGTCCAGTATCAGCAGACCGCTTATGGTGGGCGGCGCTTTAATGGTGGCATCCAGGCGACCGGGGCCGGGCACAACTCGCAGCCGAACGTAGAATACCGCCAGGGCGATCAAGGCTAACCAGAACACCGGCGCACTGAGTCCGATTAACGATACGAAACGCGCCACGCTGTCGATCAGTTTACCACGTCCAACTGCCGCCAGAACCCCTAACAGCAAACCCAGACTCACGCCAAGTAAGGTGGCCGTCGTTGCCAGTTCGATCGTAGCCGGTGCGTATGCGCGTAAGTCATCCAGCACCGGACGGCGGCTGTGGATGCTGACCCCCAAGTTGCCCGACAGCAAGTTGCGCAGATATACGGCGTATTGCGCAGGCAGCGGCTGATCAAGCCCCCACTGCGCACGAAAAGCCGCAACGATCGTGGGATCGGAGATGGCGCGTTGGCCGAGGTTGGCGGTGATCGGGTCGGCGGGCACAATATGCGCCAGCACGAACGAAATCAGCGTAACGCCGATCAGCAGCGGGATTGTCAGCAGCAGCCGACGGATGATGAAAAAACCGAGTGACATGGCGAGCCTATCCAAACTTGGGTTGAAGCTCAGCGGTTTGAGCGCTGAGCTTTCGCGATGGGTAAGCGCTTATTGACGGCTGAATGTTGCCGGATCGATGATCCATTGCGCGTTATAGGCAAAGCCCTTCAAATCGGCGCGATAGCCGATCTGAATGCCGGGCTGCACGATCGGCGCAAATGGGCCGTTCTGTTGAAGATAAGTTTGCATCTGAGCGAATAAAGCAGTTCGTTTAGCAGTATCCGTCTCGATATTCAATTGGTCGCGCACTTTTTGAATGGCGGGGTCTGAGTTTGCCGATGTCCAATTAGCGCGTTTACCGACGATCCCATCCGGCAAAAATTCGACGTAATCTTGCGGATCGATGAAGTCAGGTCCCCAGAACCACAAAGCGAATGCCGATTTACCCGTGCGATAGTTTGCCAGCGCCACTTGCACGTCAGCAGGCTTCAGGTTGACGGTGATCCCCAAATCCTTGAGATCAGCCTGAACTTTTTGCGCAGTCGTGCCGATGTTCACGCCCTGATAAGTAAAATCTGGATATTCCAGATTGATCGTGAACCCGCTGCTTTGTCCGGCATCAGCCAACAACTTTTTGGCAGCATCCAGATTACGGGTCAGTGCTTTATCCGTGCCGAAAGCATCCGCGAAACCCACCGGAATTACGGACGCGGGCGTGACAGCAGAACCACCCGTCAGCTTGAGGACGCCGCTGTAGTCAAGTGCCAGCCGAATCGCCTGATCGACTTTCGGATCGCTCAACGGTCCACCGATCGTCTTATCCTGATTCATCAGCAAGAAAAACACCGTGTTACCGGCACCCTCGAACAGCTTGAGCGACGAGTTACCTTTGACGCTTGCCGATTGATCAGGCGTCAGGTCATACGCAATGTCGATGTCACCCGTTTCCAATGATGATTTTTGAGTGGCAGCCTGTGGAATGTCGCGCAGAATCACCTGATCGAAAGCGGGTGTCGTACCCTTGTACTTGGTATTCCTGACCAGGGTTGTCTGATTGTGCTTATCCCACTGAGTCAAGACATATGGGCCTGTGCCTGCTGAATTATTATCCAACCAACTGCCCGCCGTATCGGATTTGTCCGCATCGGCGGCATCGGTTCCGCCGTGTTGTTTGACCACTGCCGAATCAGTCACGGCAAAAGCCGGATACACCAGTTTTGCCAGGATCGCCGGATCAGGTGTCGTCAGCTTGAGGACGATAGTTTTGGCGTCAGGCGCACTAACACTGCTGATGGTGGCTGCTAAGAAGGAGGGGTTGCCTTTGATATTCTTCATGCGATTGAATGAGAACACCGCATCATTCGCAGTGACCGGATTGCCACTGGAAAAAGTAAGGCCATCCTTGAGCGTGAACGTATAGGTCAGCCCATCTGTCGAAATCGTCCAGGTTGCCAGATCCGGGACAATCTTGTCAACATTATCCGGCGGAAAAGTGACCAGCGTATCGTAAGTTCCTTTGAGAATGATCCCGCTTTCTGGTTCAAAAGCACGCGCTGGATCGAGCGAAGTGGTATTTTCAGCGATACCGATCACCAGCGCCTTACTCTGTGCTGAAACGCGCTGCGAATAGGCCATTGTCAGCGCCAATGCACTCATTGCCAACAGCGTCAAAGAACGTTTTATTTTCGCTTGAACGGTGAACATACAAAAACCTCCAAAAGTAGTAGTGGGAAATGGTGAGCAAATATGGCAAGCCGTGCTCATTCCGCTAGAATAGCACGGAAACTTTCGACTCGGTATAGCCAAAAAGCCAAAAAGCGATGAATTATCAAGCACGGTTAACTGACTTACAGAATGCAATGCAAGCTGACAAGATTGAACTGATGTTTCTTCCGATTTCTGCCGACCTGCAATATCTGACCGGCATCCCACGCGATATGCCGGGCTATGGGCTAACCCTGTACAATGGCCGCTGGTTGGAAGGCGCTTTGATCGGTCAAAGTGGCGAACCGCTGATCGTGCTGCCCCGTATGACCGCCGAATTTCATCTTGAAGGGCTGGTCGGTGGCACTGCCCGCGTGATCAGCGATCAAGACGATCCGCTGCTGATTGCGCGCGATATAGTGAACAATTTCTCGCTCAGCAGTTCACCGCGCATCGCGATCGGAAACACGGCCTTTGCGGAAACTATTGTCTGGCTGCAAAAGTTAATCCCAACCGCACGTTTCACGAATGCGGGTGACTTGCTGCGCCCACTGCGTCGGATCAAATCGTCCGAAGAAATCGCGGTCATGCGGGAAGCTGGCGCTGTCACCGAAGCGGCGTTTGCGGATGTGATCGCGCGGCTGAAACATGGCATGACCGAATACGAGATCGACGCTGAGGTTGATTTGCAATTACGGAAACATGGCGCACTCGGTCCGTCGTTCGTGACTGCGATGTATAACAGCGGGCCACAGCACCATTTAGGACTCGGCCACGCTAACACATTGCGAGGTGCGCCGCTGCTGCCACCCGTGGCGCTGCTGTTTGATTTCGGCGCGGCGTATAAGGGCTACTGTTATGATTTTGGGCGCACCGTCTTTTTTGGCGAGCCAGATGCTGAAGCGCTCAAAATATTCGATACGATCATGCAAGCGCAAGCAGCGGGCATTCAGGCACTGCGAGCGGGTCAAACAACTTGCGAACAAGTGGATCGAGCCGCTCGCTTGGTGGTGGAAACGGCTGGCTACGGCGCATACTTCCGTCATCGCTTGGGGCACAGCATCGGCATGGATGTTCACGAAACGCCGTTTTTAGCAGCAGGCGATACGACGCCTATTCGAGACGGCATGGCTTTCACCATTGAGCCAAGCATCCTGGTCCCAGGCGGCTTTGCAGCGCGCATCGAAGATATTATCATCGCCCGTGAGCATGGCGGTGAGCCGCTGACAAAGGGCTTTCAAACGCTCACCGTGATCGGCTAGTTGGCTAATGTGCGTGAAAGCCCGCTAAGCGGTGACGAGACTTGTGGGCAGCGCCAAAGTGATCAGATTGTTCCACGGATCATTCAAGGTGACCACGCCATCAGCGCGCTTTACTTCTATGCCAGCGGCCTCGACTTGCCGGGTCAGTCGATCCAATTCGGCTTGATCGGGCAGCACAATGCTGAATGTACGCAGCCCGGCGGATGGCTCAACGGGCGCTTTGCCACCGCGACTTTGCCAGTTATTCAGCCCAATGTGATGATGGTAGCCGCCTGCTGACACAAACACCGCACCTGCCCACAGCGCCGTAACGTCGAAGCCGAGCACGCCGTGATAAAACCGTTCGGCAGCCACGGTATCACCTACGCGAAGGTGCATATGGCCGAGCTGCGTGCCGTCTGGCAGCACTGGATCGCGGAGCGCGCCTTCGTCACCGATTTCAGCAAACAGGTTGTCTATATTGATCGCATCGGCGGCCATGATGACCCGTCCATTGTCATAGTTCCATCCGGCGCGCGGACGATCGCGATACAGTTCCAGGCCATTGCCGTCAGGATCGGACAGATAAAAGGCTTCACTTACCAGGTGATCCCCCTGACCGAGTTGAATCTGTTGTGCGGCCAACTGAGCAATTTTAATTGCCAGCGCGCGGCGGTTTGGCAGCAAGATTGCAGCATGATAAAGGCCGGTCGTGTTAGTCCGCTGCGGACGCGCGCCGGGCACTGCTTCCAACCGCAAGATCAAACGCTTGCCAGCACCTAAGTTAGCGCTTGTGCTATCCTGCTGAAAAACGGTCAGGCCGATCGAATCGGTGTAAAAAGCGATCGATCGCGGCAAGTCCGCCACTTTCAGGGTAACTTGACCTATTTCGGTCGCCGGATGGATAGGCTGTACTTGTGTCGTCTCAACTTTTGGCATGTGAGTCATGGTTTATCAGTTACATCTCATTATTTTGGATAGAACGCTCTGGTTCTAGATAGATTCGCGCCATCACGCCTTACCCTTCAGGATCGACAAGGGACAAGCGATAGCCGGTTTCGGTTTGCAGCACAGCATCTACGCTCGCGATCGAATCAACGGAGACGATCGCGCTCAGTTTCATCGATACCGTACCCTCATTGATGTGCAGGCCGGGCGGTTTGGCAAGCTGCCAACCAGCATCGCGCGCCAGACGGTTCGCAATGATCAGGATCGCGCCCTGATTAGGCTGGTCGCTGAGGATCAACGAATAGCCCGTTTCGGTGGCAAGTTGATCGATGATCGTCTGATAGCGCAATCCCACTTGTGGCGAAATGAAGGACAGCATGATCTGGCTGCCTTTCAAGCCCGTTTTATACAGCCCATACTCACCTAACGCCTGTTTGATGCGCCCATAGGCGGCGTTGATCTCCACACGCGGCTGATTCAGGCTGGGGTCGCTGATCATCGATTGACCGCTTGCGGTTGTGCCACTCATCGCGCCGTTCACAGGAGTTGTTGCGGCACTTCTAGGCAGCAGCAAACGGAAGCCGGTCCGGTCGAAGAAAGCAGCGGTCAAGCTGTTCTGATTATCCCGATCGAGCGCGCCGCTGAGCGCTGCCGCCACTTCATGCCGCCCAATGTGATACGATGGCCCTTTGACGATCCGCGTACCTGCGGGCAGCAAGTCGATCAGCGCCGCGCCCAACGCTTGCTGATTCACTTCCTGCGTGAGCTTGACTTCCCAACCGCTGTCGTCAGCCAACTGATCGATCTGTTCGGCGTAGGCAGTGGCGGCACGATCGGGGAAATCAAAAGTGAGCGTCAACCGACGGCGTGCCACTTCAATTCCAACTTTGCGGAGCTGCGCCTCTGCTGGAAAAGCGGCTAACGCTAATTGGCGCGCAGTGTTCTGTTCAAGCGGCCCGGCAGGTGGCAGCAAACGCGTAGGCAGCAAGCCGCGATCGTCCAATATTGCGCCATCATCAGCAAGCGCCAACACGATCGCTAAACGGGCGATCACGGCGGGTATCTCGTCCGGCAGCGGATCAGGGATCAGCGTATCCGGCATGACAGGTTCACTGGCCGCGACGAGCGCCTGACGTTTCGTATACGGCAGCACTAAATCCTGTACGGCGCGCGCTTGAAACAACAAATCCTGTAAACGCTTGCGAATTGACTCAGGATCGGACGTGCCCTGCCATATCCCGAACGGCCACACCAGCGCATCGGCTGGATAGTGCCGCCCTTTGGCATTCAACACCAGCGCGTCAAAATTATCCACGTCGCTTTCCTGGATCACGCCGAGCCGTACCCGTCGATTCGCATCCCGCAGCGCTGCCCATTGGCCGACCAGATCGGGATACGCCTGCATGATCGCGCGGCGGTGTTGAGCGGTCGTGAGCTGTTCCGCGCTGTGTACGAGATAGCTGCTGCGCGCCCGCCAGTCTGCGGCAAAATGGACGCCATCCTGTTCGAGCGCGTTCACGATCTCCGGCGCGCGCGCTTCATCACCCCACCACAAACGCGCCAGTTCGCGAGCGGTGTAATAATTGCCCGCCGTCAGCGAGTGCCACAACGTCGGCACATCCAGCGGACGATCCGGCGTGCCCGCCTCAAGCGCCGCGCCGATCCGCCATACGCGCGCCGCAAAGTTCAATTCAATCGTTTGCCCGGAATGTGGCAGCAGCACGCGCTTTTGTCGTTCGCGCAGTCGTGACGCCAGGCTGTGCCGCGCCGCCGGATCACCATGCACCAGCGCGATCGTTTCGGCGCTCAGCGCATCTGCTACGCTCACCAATTCGGCTTCATCGGCATGGGCGGATAGCGAATAAGTGCCCGCTTCACAGCGCAGCGTGACCGTCTCACCGTCGATGCGCCAGGCGATCGCGTTATCCCCTTCGGCACGCTGCGCAACGATACGCTGTACAAAGCGTCCGGGCGACTCTTCATCCTGATAACCTGTCAACAGGATCGCGTTACGCTCATCACCCGCCAACCATTTGGCATACGCGGCGGACGGCCCACCCGTCAGCATTCCGCTTGAGGTAACGATGATGCACGGCGTTTCACCCTGGCCGATTTGCATACGCTGCGCGGCATTTTGCACCGCTTTAACGCGCTCGCGAAAGAACAGCGGTTCATCACCTGCCGCGCTGACCGTTTGTTTGGGCAGCAGATCGCCAAAAGTGCCGTACGCCTGACATACGGCGCGCACCATGCCGTCCACATAGATCGGCACGTCAAAACTTGCCATATTCGCGAGCAGAATTTGCAGCACTTCTTGCGCTCGTCCGAGTGCAAAGGCCGGGATCAGCGCTTTGCCGCCGCGCTCAGTTACCAGCTTGAGCCGCTCGATCAAACGCTTTTCTTCGGCGGCGCGGTTAGCGTGCAGCTTGCCGCCGTAGGTGCTTTCCAACACCAGCGCATCCGCTTTGAGCGCGGGTAGTGCTGCCGAGATCACCGCCCGCTGTGGCGTCAACGACACATCGCCAGACATGACCAGCGTGCCTTCGTCGCTTTCCAGCGCCAACACCGCCGCGCCGACAATGTGCCCTGCCGGATAATACGTCACCTGTAAACGGTCGCTCAAGCGAATGGGCTGCCGAAAATCAACGATCTGAAAAGCAGATAGCAAGCGCTCCACTGCAACTTCATCGAATAAGGGCAGTTCGCCCTCGGCTTCCTGACGGCTGTGCATGATGCGTTGTGCGTCAGCTTGCAGCACCCGAACGAGTGCCGCCGTCGGTGCGGTGAGCAGCACGGGCACATGCGGATATTGCTCGACGACCAGCGGCAGCGCGCCCGTATGATCGGTATGCGCGTGCGTGACCAGAATATAATCGGGCGCGCCGATCTCACTGATGCGCCGCAGGTCGGGCAGTTGATCGCTATGAATATCACGAGTCGTGCGCGATGAAATGCGAATGCCAGCATCCACCAGCACCCGTAATCCGGCGATCTCGATCAGCGTGCCGGACGCGCCCACTTCATCAGCGCCGCCTAAAAATGTCAGTTTCATAAAAGTATCCATCAATGAAGGGTGGCATGTTTGCATGTGCTTTCACAGCATCGATCATGCGCAGAAAGTGTATCTCATTTTGGCGTGCGTGAAGCATCTTAGCGAAGATTTATGGGGCTGGTGCAAAGTTATCCTTGATTACCATTTCTCCCACCCTAAATCCCTCCACAAGGAGGGAGGGACTTTCATACGGTCTGACGCCCTTCCCCCATAAAGAGGGAAGGGAGTGGGGATTGGGGGAGATCTACAAAATGTAAGCGAGTCGAGTACGGGTCAGATTATTTGGCAGCCGTGGGCGCCATCGTGACAGCCATGGTCATGTTCATGGTCGCGGCCATCGTTGCCGCACCACTGGTTGAGACGGTCGGCTTACCGTTGTCGTTTTCAGCCGAACCAGCGACGGGCGCAGTCCACAGCTTACCCGCGACGTAATCAGTGATGTTGGACGCATCAACGACGGTGGACGGGGTGAGCAGGAATTGTGGCAGCTTTTCGCCATTCAGCACTTTTTGCATTTGTGTCACGACGGTTTGACCCATGCGGTACGGATCAACGCCGAGCGTAGCAGTGAACTTGCCTTGCTTGATCAGGTCAAGCGTCGGATCGTTGCCGTCAATCGCGATGGCGAAGAAATCTTTGTTGATGGTCAGGCCGAGCTTGGTGGCGGCCAATGATGCGCCGATCGCCATTTCGTCGCTGTTACCATAGAACACATCGATGTCAGGCGTCTTTTGCAGCGCAGCAGCGGCTACGTCCGCACCCTTGGCGCGATCCCACTCGGCGGTTTGTTGGCCGACGATGGTAACGCCAGGGCATGTTTCGGTGATGCCCGCCTGATAACCCTGAGTACGACGGTGCGAGAAGATGCTCTCGATGCCGAGCAGGATGTACACTTTACCATGTGCGGCAGCAGGCGTCGTGCTGTATTTTTTGGCGAGCAGACCGCACGTGTAAATGCCCAACTTTTCCGCGCCGCCCCATTGATCGTAGCCGACGTATTCGGTCACGTTACCCTGGCTGAGCGGGGTGATGAAATTGTGCATGAATACCGGGATGTTGGCAGCGTTGGCCGCCTTGACGCCGGTGATCATCGCTTCGACCTGAATCGGGTTGATGCTGACCGCTTCAACGCCTTTTTGGATCAACTGCTGCACGAGCGTTACTTGTCCGGCGAAATCGCTTTCACTGGCGGGCGATTGAACTTCCAGCTTCCATCCCAAATCCGCCGCTGCTTTGAGCGCACCATCACGCATCTTGACGTGGAAGGGGCTGGTCAGCGCGGGTGGTACCCAGCCGACATAATGCGATTTACCCGCTGCCATCGTACCGGACATGGTGCTTGCCATGGTAGCGGACATTGTGCCGGACATTCCGCTGGTGGCGGCCATAGTCGCTTGTGCGGCCTGCGCCATGCCAGTACCCACCGTGCCTGCAATAGCCGTAGCGAGCATTAATCCACTGACTGCTAAACTGATCTTCCGAAACATAAATTTGACCTTTCAAGAAATCACGAGAAACAGCGCGATCCCGCTGCTCTTGCCTTTATAACCGGGACTTACCCGGACGGATCGCAAAATTTTACTTAAACACACTCGGCACTATCAACTACTAACACTGCGCCCACGCGCTCGGACGCTGCGCATCGCTTGCCGTACCCATTGCACAGCGGGCACACGCCCACGGCGCGCCACATCGAACGCTACCGCCAATACAATGATGATACCAATGACTATCCGTTTTTGCCCGTCCGATGTGACATCCATGTAGACCAGCGCTTGCTGCACGACCACGATCACGAATACGCCTGCGAACGTGCCCCATATGCCGCCAATGCCACCCGCCAACGCCGTCCCGCCGATCACCACGGCGGCCACCGAGTTAAGCGTGTAGCCTGTGCCGTTTTGATACGCGCCCGCTGATAATCGACTCATCAGCAGCATCCCGGAAATGGCAGAGAGCATCCCGCTGATGCCGTACAGGATGATCTTACTGCGGCTGATATTGATGCCCGATAAGCGGGTGGCCGTCTCGTTGCCGCCGATCGCGTAGGTGTAGCGGCCTAGTTTGGTGTGCCTCAAAATGACCCAGATGATCCCATAGATCACGGCCATGATAATCAGCGGCATGGGGAGTTTGAGGCTGCCGATCGAGATCGTGTTCGACAGAAAATCAATCAGCGGATCGCTGGTGACGTTGATCGGTGATCCATCGGTAAGCGCCAATGCCGCGCCTTGCAGGATGCTCAGAAAGCCGAGCGTCACGATGAACGGGTGAATGTTCAAACCCGTGACGATGATCCCTTGCAACAAGCCGATCACAGTGCCCAAGCCGATCGCGATCAACATTGCCAGCCACGACGCCATGCCGCCGCCAACATGCGCATCGCCGCGTGTTACGCCGCTGATCAGCATGGCCGCTACAACGCTGCTGAAGCCGATCATGGCTTCCACCGATAGATCAATGCCGCCTGTCAAAATGACCATCGTCTGGCCCGCCGCAATGATCCCGATGAAAGCCGCGTCCGTACCGATCAACACGAGCGATAACGGACTGCGAAACGACGGCGCAGACGCATACACGATCGCAACCAGCACGATCAGGATGATCCAGACGCCGCTGTTCAATAGGATACGCCGCACCCCGGCCAACCGATCGGCGGGCGCGACTGTGGTAACTTCTGGGAGTGTTTGTTGAACCATAATGTGCTGCTACCCGTTCATTAGTTCGGTTTAGTTCTGCAAAGTCTGCTCTACAAAGCCGGTCGCGTAGGCTAGAATCTTTTCTTGCGTCGCTTCTGCCCGTGACAGCTCACCCGCGAGCCGCCCTTGCGCGATCACCAATATTCGATCGCTCATGCCCAGGATTTCCGGCAGCTCCGAACTGACCATCAAAATGCCGACGCCTTGCCTTGCCAGTTCATTCATGAGGTTGTAAATCTCGACTTTCGCGCCTACATCAATGCCGCGCGTCGGCTCATCGAAGATCAGAATGCGCGGTGTGATCGCCATCCATTTACCGAGCACCACTTTTTGCTGTGTGCCGCCCGATAGGTTGATCACTTTTTGTTCTTCGTTGGGCGTCTTGATCGCCATGCTCTTGATATAGCGCTGCGCCACTTCCGACTCTTTGCGACCATCGGTAAAAGGTGTGCTTGTCAGATTGCGCAAGATAGGCAGCGTCATATTTTCGCGCGCACTCATGCCCAGGATCAAGCCCTGCTGTTTGCGATCTTCAGTGAGCAAGCCCATCCCGTGACGGATCGCGTCGGCAGGTGCACGGATGAGCACTTCCTGACTATCGATGAAGATACGTCCACTGTCGATCAAATCTGCGCCAAAAATTGCGCGCACTAATTCGGTACGCCCCGCGCCGACTAATCCGGCAATGCCGACGATCTCGCCGCGATGCAACGAAAAGCTGATATTTTCGAGTACGCCGTGCCGTGTCAACCCCTCTACGCGCAGGATTTCTGCGCCGCGTTCGGCGGTCACTTTGGGGAATTGATCGGCCAGATCGCGCCCGACCATCATGCGGATCATTTGCTCGCTGGTCGCTTCGGCCACGTTCAGCGTACCAACGTTACGGCCATCGCGCAAAACGGTAATGCGATCGCCAATTTTGAAGATTTCATCCAAATGGTGGCTGATGTACACGATCGACACGCCTTGCGCCTTCAATTCGCCAATGATCGTGAACAAATCTTCGATCTCGTTCAGGCTGAGTGCCGAAGTCGGCTCGTCCATGATGATCAAATCGGCGCGATGGTGAAGCGCTTTGGCGATTTCGATCATCTGCTGCGCGGCAATGCCCAGGTTCATCACCAGCGTATGCGGATCGATCGTCAAATGGAGCGGAGTCAGCGCGTCACGAGCGCCTGCGTGCATTTTCGGCCAATTCAGCAACGGTAAGCTGCCGCGTTGAAGCTCATTGCCCAGGTAGATATTCTCGGTGATCGACAGGTACGGGATCAGGTTCAATTCCTGATAAATAATGGCGATCCCGGCTTCTTGCGCTTCTTTAGGGCTGGCGAAACTGCGCTCGATCCCTTTGAAAAAGATTGCGCCTTCATCTTTGCTGTACGCGCCGGACAAAATTTTCATGAGCGTTGATTTGCCCGCGCCGTTTTCGCCCACCACGCAGTGAACTTCACCCGCGCGCACATCCAGATTGACGTGATCGAGCGCTCGCACGCCGGGAAACGTTTTTGAAATTCCGCGCACGCTCAGCACTACATCGGACTCATTCGTCGGCGGGAACAACGTCTCATTTTCTATACGCATAATTGTTTTGTCTATGTTTGATCAATAAAAGTGGAAATTTAACTGTGACTCATCCACAGCATAACCCATCATGAGTACACCTGCAATATCCAGGGCACGTGCAAAGTCAGGCGAAAGCGTTGATTGAAGGTTTCCCCATCCTAAATCCCTCCTCACTACTGAGTTCACGCACCGACACTTTGAGGCAAGGTGGGTAAGGACGAGTAGATGCATAGTTATAAATCAACGACCAAGCAGACGGCTAACTATGGATCAGGCCGAATTATACCAGTGGCAGACCCAAATCAGACACGAGTTTAAGGAGGGAGGGACTTTACGCGCCGAGAACCTTTTGCCTCCTTGTGGGGGTAAGGGGCAGGGATGGGGGTTGACAAATAGTACTCATTTACATTACAAATCCTGATATTCATAGCGAAATATGCCATCCGTGTCAGGTTTGCGGTTTTTTTTGTTGGTGCTACAC
>Ga0209512_1002445_pt1 | contig 19751 bp, 21 predicted proteins | sample frozenSSSSmetaG_FD_184142 | JGI IMG/M metagenome (GOLD analysis project Ga0209512, IMG submission 184142) | Glacier valley bacterial and archeal communities from Borup Fiord, Nunavut, Canada, to study Microbial Dark Matter (Phase II) -... | ecosystem: Environmental > Aquatic > Freshwater > Ice >... | reverse complement strand
AGTGCCGATCAAGTCGGCACTACACAAGGTAAACATCCAAGTGAACAGTCACTGCATGCTTCCTCTCCGGTATCGTAAAGGTAAAAAAAATCTAAAACTTCTAGTTTTTAAAGATAGTACCTTGCGCCAACTGCGCCAGCAAACCCATTTAAACAAGAAAAATCCCGCAACGTGCGGGATTACCATATTGTCAGACTCGCTCGAGTCCCGTAGATTGAGCTCTCGACTTGATCGCTTGTACTACTTTTTCCGAAGGTTGAAGCTGGATTTGATCCATTTGCTCTATTGTGCTCAGCATTTCTATGTATTCTTGCATTAGTGAATCATCACTATGCAAGGCTTGCACTAAGAGTTCTTGCTCTACCTCCGACATTTCCTGGTAGATATATCTTACCAGATCATTTGGGGTAAATGGTTTTGTCATATGCAAAATTTAGTTGTTTCATCTTCTTCCGCAGGTGGATCAGCGCGTATCGCATTCTCCCCAACGCAGTATTAATACTTACGCCCGTCTGATCTGCTATTTCCTGGAAACTCATATCCAAGTAATGTCGCATAATCAAGACCTGTTTTTGAGTCTCAGGAAGCTCCTCTATTAGGCGCTTCACTAGCTCGATATTCTCTTCTCTTACCTGACGATCCTCTACATTTTCCTCCGCAAACCTCAGCGAATTGAAAATATTTGACCCGTCCTCCATTAATATGGTAGGATACCTCTTGGCTTTTCTGAAATAATCAATGGCCAGATTGTGAGCTATCCGCATCACCCATGGCTGAAATTTTCCTTCTTCGTTGTACTTGTCTGAATTAAGTGTTTTGACCACTTTGACAAATACATCTTGAAGTAAATCCTCAGCTACCTTCTGATCCTTAACGATCAGAAATATTGTGGTGTACATTTTACTTTGGTATCGATCTACTAAAAGATCAAAGGCAGCATCACTGCCGTTTCGATACTGTGCTATCAACTCGCTGTCCTTAGGACCAATTCGTTTACTCATTTTAAGTTGGTTTATTATAAACGTAAAGGTCTAGGCCATAGTATCTGGTAAGGGTGAAAGAAAAAGAAGATGACTTAAAAGTATGATTTCGAAAACAACTCTGCAAAGAAAATTCAAGGATTTTGTATCTCAATTACTATTACGAACGCAATCCAAATTATATTCTTCAAAAATATTCAATTGCGATATTATATTTGAATATACTAAAATCCTGACTTCGTAATTACCAATGATAATGCCAAAAAATGTTAAAATCATCTTTCAGAGTAAACTAATATGCTGTAATGCAAAATGAAATTTTCAAGTGCATTGTGTACCTTCGCAGAGATAGAAATTTAAAAATACGACAATGGAATTGAGTGGAAAAGTAATCCAAAAGCTACCCGAAGTAGGTGGAAATTCAAAAAGTGGCAACGCCTGGAGAAAGCAGGAATTCATCCTAGAAACAGGAGGCCAATACCCTAAAAAAGTGTGTGTATCACTTTGGGGAGACAAAATCGACCAGTTTTCTATTAATCAAGGTGAAAATGTAACATTGAGCATTGACGTGGAAAGCCGCGAATACAATGGCCGTTGGTACACAGAAGTGAAAGCGTTCAAAGTAGACAGAAATGGAGGATCATCTGCTGCACCTTCAGCAATGCCTGAGGTAGATACATTCCACTCTGAAGGAGAAGAAGACAAGTTACCATTCTAAAAAACTTCTGCCATGTGGGATGACGAAGATGACGATGAGGCAGGATGGGATGAGGACGATGAGTTCGATGCACGTAAGGAGCACGAAAAGATATACAAGCACCCATTGATGAAGAAGGCGAAAGATATCTTTCGCCTCACTCGAGCACTAGTAGGAAGTCTGGATGAGGCTCGTAAGGAGCTCTATGGCAATATCATGATGGAAGATGCGATGGTGATGAGTGCCAAATTCGCTGGAGCTGAAAGCATCTCTGACTACGTCCTGAAAATGGAAAAAGCTGTCATCATGAAAGTTCACGCAAAAAGCCTGAATGCTATGACCTATCAATTAGGCATGGAAGAAACTCATGCTGAAGAGCATTTAGAGCTACTTCGAGAGGCTATTGAGGAATATCGCTTGCTATTTATCGACTGGCAAAAGGGATTTGACACTAACGAAAAAAATGATGACGGTTGGGGAATCTTTACTGATTAACTTCTTCCAAATTGGAAACCAAAATAAGCACCAACGCCCATCAATACTAGTGTGATTACTCCCACCAGCACTAATACATCCAGAGGAACTTCCCAGGGCACATCCCCGATCTTAAATCGAATAATCTTTTTCCAATTCATGGTAAACAATTGAAATGCGGCTCTTCAGCCGCATTTTTTATTTCTTAAGTATTTCTTTCCAGCCTTTGGCTTCTATCAATGCTGCGGATTCTTCCACTTTTTCTTTAAGCGTCTTTTTGTAAGCATCTAAGCTTTCACCCACTTTAGCATCAAAAGAACCTACAATCGAAGCGGCAAGAATGCCGGCATTTTTCCCTCCATTAAGTGCGACTGTCGCTACAGGAATACCTCCTGGCATCTGCAAAATGGACAAAATACTATCCCAGCCATCGATAGAATTAGAGCTTTTGATCGGCACGCCAATTACTGGCAGACTAGTCATAGATGCTACCATGCCAGGCAAATGCGCTGCTCCACCCGCTCCAGCTACAATCACTTTGATGCCACGCTCACGAGCTGAATGCGCATAATCAATCATACGCTGTGGGGTACGATGTGCAGAGACTACCGTCAATTCATAGGGCACTCCCAATTCTTCAAGCATCTCTGCAGCCTCTGCCATAATCGGAAGATCCGACTGACTTCCCATAATAATACCTACCTGTGGATTCATTATATAGATTTGATTTTGATTAACTCTTTGATTCGTTGTGCTTTCTCCTTCAGTCCTTCCACCGTATCTGATAAGATGGTCACATGTCCCATTTTTCTGAATGGCTTGGTGATCTTCTTTCCATACATATGGATATAAACTCCCTGCTCAGCTATTGCTTCGTCTTGACCTTCTACCAAAACCGGTCCGGTGAAACCTTCTTCTCCTAGCAAATTAATCATTGCAGCAGGACATCTCAAATCTGGATTGCCTAACGGCCAGTTCATTACTGAGCGTAAATGCTGCTCAAACTGAGAGGTGAAATTAGCCTCTATGGTATGATGTCCACTATTATGTGGCCTTGGAGCTACTTCGTTAACCAATACCTCTCCTTCTTTGGTTACAAACATTTCCACTGCAAGAATACCGACCATTCCCAATTTAAGGATCACGTCTTTTGCTATTTGCTCAGCCTTTTCAGCTACTTCTTTGGATATTTCTGCTGGCGCAAAAAGAAACTCAACCAGATTAGCGGTTGGGTGAAAAGCGCATTCTACGGCAGGATAAGCAACTAAGTCTCCAGCTTCATTTCTGGCAACGGTGACTGCAATTTCTTTATCAAAGTCAATTAACTTTTCCAACAGCCCTGGCGCATCAAAAGCAAGGTCCAAATCAGCTTCAGTTCGCAAGACTTGAACACCACGTCCATCGTAGCCTTCTTTGCCCAACTTGTTTACAGCAGGAAGAAAACCAGCATTGTTGATAACATCAGCTTTGTCTACCGTCAAAATAAAATCAGCTGTGGGAATTCCATGCAATTGATAAAATTGCTTCTGCTTACGCTTATCCTTGATCAAACTTAAAATGTGTGGCTGTGGATAAACTTTCTTCCCTTCACGCTGTAATTGCTCAAGTGCTTCTGTATTAACACTCTCAATCTCTACAGTAATCACATCGCAGCCATGACCAAAAGCATAGACCGTATCAAAATCCTTCAGTGAACCCACAGTAAATCGCTGCGAAAGGTCCTTGCATGGAGCATTTGGATCTGGATCCAAAATGTGGATATCTTGATTGTAATTGATAGCCGATTGAATAAGCATTCGGCCCAATTGACCTCCTCCGAGGACTCCCAATATGGGTGGTTGCGATGGTATAGTCATAGTTTTTTTGAAATATAAAATAATCTCAGGTGTGGAAATCTACTTTTCGTTTTGAAAGCGAATCCCCATCAATTCCATGAGTTTATGCGCATTAAAACTCGGGCATGCTCCCCTTTTAATTTTGTAATCAAAGTCAATATTTTGATCGTGGATTTCAGAATGAAAACTGTAATTCTGTACAGAATCAATTCTTTCCTCCAACTCTGCTAACTCAATATCATGGGTACTAATTATTCCCAACGCTTTGGTATTATCTACCTGCCTGATCAGCGCTTCTGATCCTGCAATGCGATCCTCAGTATTCGTCCCTTTCAATATTTCATCCAGCAAGAAGAAGATATGCTCACCCTTCTCGATTCTATCTATCAGTTGCTTAATCCGGCTAAGTTCAGCATAAAAGGAACTGACACTTTCTCCTAAGTTATCTGTATTTCTCATACTTGTGTAAAGCTGAAACTCAGAGAAACCAAACTCCTCGGCAAAAGGACTCAAACCTAGATTGACCAACACACAATTAATTCCCAGCGTTCGCATGAAGGTAGTTTTTCCACTCATATTTGCTCCAGTGAGCAAAATGATGCGCTGGTTCTCGTCTATTACGAAATCATTTGGCACAGCTACTCCTGGTTCAAGCAGGGGATGAGAAACCACTTTACCTTCCATGCCCTGAGCTACAGTAATCACTTTACCTTTCCCGCCTACTTCTTTTTCAAACGCACCTAATGAAATCATAACTTCCCATTCCACTAGTTGGGCTGGGAAATTGGCGACTAGATTCCCATGCTTTTTCTTCCAAGAGACTAATTTCACGTATAAGAACAAATCTGTCCAGAAAAAGAAGTTAAGGGGTATGTACAGGATATTGATTCGATTTTGAATCCATAATCCTAAACTATCTAGCTGGTCAAAAAGTGTAGATGCTTTCACCTCTTTGGTGAGGAATGGTGCCTGCATCTTTTTCAAAAGTGGGGAATCAAACTGCTCCTCTTCCAATACCGCTAGCCAATATCTATAAGTCTTCAGTTGGTCTCTACTTGGAATCGATTCAGCCGCTTTTTTCAAAGACTTGAATACCAAACCCAAAAAGGCCATTCCTATCAAAACCCAAACACCAACTAATGCCCCCGGCACGATTCCTATATAGGTTAATACAGAAAGAGCAAGTCCTCCAATAGGTCCGACGAAGGCGAAAATCGAAATTAATAGGGAGCTTTTATCCTCTGTATTCAGCCAATTAACCCATCCCGAGTTTGATTTCTCTTCATTATAGAAAGCATTCCCTATGCTCTCCATGGCTTGAAGGAAATCTGATTTGGTGGATAATTCAGCTGAAGCTGTACGCAAAGCAGCAGCTTGATCGAGATCAAACGCTGATTTAATCTGTGCGGCAAGTCTTTCCTTTCCTTTATTGGAAACGGTATGATTCAAAAGCTGAAAAAGAGAATGATCTCCAAAGAGATCTAAATCATTGGAAAAAGGATGTGTTTTCTCCTGAAATTCAACTCCCGCATCTAAGCCTTTTAGCTTTCTGGAAACTCTCTTTTCTCTAGCGAGATTCATCTTCTCCAAAGCCAAATAAATAGCCTCCTGGTCTTTCTGATCATTGTATTTTCTAATTAAAGAAATAAAAGCAACCACCGAAATCCCGAAAAACAAAAACCAAACTGGGCTATCCGAAACGGACAACACAAAAAACCCGCCCATGGCAAAAAAGACAATCAACCGAAGAAAGGACAAGGTGCCAGCCTTTCCTTTTACGGTTTTCAACTTCTCTGAGAGACCAGAATTTTCAAAATCAAATCCTTTCATGCCCAAAGATATGAATTGAAGTAAGCTAACTATTCAATTTGGCGCAATCCTTGCCACTTATTAAAATTTTAAGCGAGTGTTTGACGTTTACAACTAACCACTGCAAGTATGAAAACTAATAAAAGTAAAAGCCCACCTGAAAAGGAAACAGAAGTAGAAGAATGGGATCTCTCTGAAGGCATGGGTATTATACCAAATGACATCCCATTTACTCAAAACATCGGCTGTGTAGGCGGAAAAACCAAAGGGGCCGATAACACCAAAAAGAAATCATCTCAATAACAAGTAAAACTTAACCAAGCTATTATCCTTATGAAAAACACATTCAATCCCACACTCTTATTTCTACTACTAGGAAGCGCAATGGCCTTCACGAGTTGTAATAACATGAACGACACTCCTCCTGAGCCTAACCTTACCGTAGTTACCGATGACGCAGAAGTCAACATGGCCTTTGAGGACCTGGATAACATCTCGCTTACAGTATTAAGTAACTCTGGGCTAAGCGCAAGAACCACAGCTAGCATTCCTGCAGGTAATCTGTGCGAAGGCGCGATAGTTTCTATTGACGAGAGCACAAAAAAAATCACAATTAATTTTGGTGATGGCTGTACTAGTACAAATGGCACAATTAGAAAAGGAATCATCAATCTAGCCTACACAGGAAATCTTCTTTTCCCTGGGGCGAAAATCACCACCACATTTGATGGCTACGAAGTAAATGGCTTGAAGGTGGAAGGAACTAGAACAATGACAAATAAGGGCGTAGATCAAGAATCGAATAGCATCAGCCTAGAAGTGAAAATCCTAAACGGAAAAGTAACTTGGCCTGACGCTACATCTGCTACTATTACAAGTGATCAGATGCGTAACCTAAAATTGAGTACCCAAGGAGGATATGAAGTCTCTATCACTGGAACTGCCTCCGGAACTAATCGAAGCGGAATGGCATACACTTCCTCTGTTACTGATGATTTGATTTTCACCAAAAGCTGCATCGAGTCTGGAGTCACCATTCCTAATTCAGGTATTATAGCATTTCAATTCAATGATATTGAAGTGACAGTGGATTACGGTAATGGTACATGTGATAAAATGGCTACCATTTTCTATCCAACTGGATCCAAGGAAGTAACACTAGACTAATTCTCCTTCCAAAAATAAAATCATAACGGCTATCTTTCGAGGTAGCCGTTTTTGTTTATGGAAAAGAAAAAAATTAAGGGATTTGAGCATATTCGATATGAATCTCTCCAACTCAGTCCCGAAGAAATGATCCACCGCTCTGAGCAGTTTTATCAGGTGATGGATCAAAGACGCACGGTGCGTGAATTTGACAAGAGGCCTGTTCCTCTGGAAGTCTTAGAGAAAATCATCCTCACGGCCAGCACAGCTCCGTCTGGCGCACATAAGCAGCCATGGACCTTTTGCCTCATTTCAGATCCCATTATTAAGAAAAAAATACGGGAAGCAGCTGAAGAAGAGGAGAAAATCAGCTATTCGACAAGAATGCCTGATAAATGGAAATCTGACTTAAAACCACTTGGAACAAACTGGGAAAAGCCCTTTCTAGAGGAAGCGCCTTATCTAATCGTTGTTTTCAAGCAATCTTATGGTATAGAAAATGGCGAAAAAGTACAGCATTATTATGTAAATGAATCTGTCGGGATAGCTTGTGGATTTTTACTTGCAGCTATACATCAGGCCGGTTTAGTAGCTGTGACACATACGCCAAGCCCTATGAATTTTTTAAGTGAAATATTGGAAAGGCCTTTCAATGAGAAACCTTATCTACTGATTCCGGTGGGCTATGCAAAAGCAGAAACATACGTTCCTGATATCCATAGAAAATCTCTTGATGAGATAATCAAAAAGTTCTAAGCACAAAAAAGGCGATCAAATGATCGCCTTTTTTACTGATGTTAAACATCTTCAGAATTTGATTCTTCTTCAGCTGCCTTTTCCTTAATCTGATGAACAACACGTTGTGGGAAAGGAATTTCAATCCCTGCTTTCTCAAATTCAGTATTAATAGACTCCATTCCATCAAAGTGCATTGGCCATAATTCGCTCGACTTAGCCCAAACTCTGACAATTAGATCCAGAGAACTATCCCCAAAATTTGTAAGAGCTACGAAAGGAGCAGGATCCTTTAAGGCACGTGGGTCATTCTCAAAGATATTCAGCAAAATTTCTTTTGCCACCTTAATGTTTGTTCCATAAGCTACACCAACTTTGAGTTCGGTCCTCCTGGTCGCTTGAGTACTCATGTTCACGATATCCGAATTCGCCAGACTACCATTTGGGATAACGACCTCTAAATTATCAAATGTCATCAGGTGGGTATACAAAATCTGTATTTTAGAAACTGTCCCAGTATGTCCCTGTGCAACAATGACATTACCTACCTCAAACGGTTTAAATCCTAAAATCAGAATACCTCCGGCAAAATTTGAAAGAGATCCTTGCAAAGCCAAGCCTATAGCCAAGCCTGCTGCACCAAATATGGCTACTGTAGATCCTAATGGAGCACCCAGAATACTTGCCACTCCCATAAATAGGGTGATGAATAATACGATTTTAACAAACCCAAAAAGAAATTCATTTAGAGAAGGATTAGTCTCCTTTTTTTCCAAAAGATTCCTCAATCCCTTCAGGAGGATATTTACTATAAATTTACCAACGAAATAAAAAATTATGGCAAACAAAATTCTTGGTACAATTACATATGCTAAGTCAATAGCGTTCTCATAAAATGCATTGATGGTTTCTTCGGAAATTTCCATTATAAACTATTTTTAGGTTAGTTATTCTTTAAAATACAATAGTGACTTGCCAGCGAAAAGCCCAATGCCAGCTAATCTTAAAATTATCCATCTGGGCAGACCGTAATATTCTATTCCAATCTGATCTCGAAAAACTCCTCAAAACTGAAAGCGATGCATCGTGTTGCACCATTTTAGATTTGCTAAATAACCGAGTCAACCACTTGATGCTATAAAAAGCGAATGGATGTCGATGCAAATCGTTAATCACTATGCCCAATCGGGATTTTCTCCGGAGCGACAACAGCAATTCTACTAATTCGCTATCTGTGAAATGATGTGTAAAGAGCGTGCAAGTAGAGATATCTACTTTCTCTTCGGAGAATTCAGCGTCGAATACATTCTGGCTCCTCCAGGCAACTTCGGGTAAGTCAGCTAGTCTAACCGCTGCGAGGTCGATAATGTTCCTGTTTGCATCGATTCCTGTAAAGTTCACCTCATTTTTCTGACTTTTTGCCCAGTCATGCATCACTCGGATCATATCTCCCCCTCCACATCCAATGTCTGCAACAGCATAGGATTCTTGTGGATAACTTTTAAAAATCTTCGCTAGACCAGATGTAGTCACATAGTTTCCACCTAGCCAACGATTGATGGTTTTTAGCTCTCGCAAAGTTTGATTAAGTTCTTCACCCGAGCAGTTCAGATCGTCCATCAGCTCTTTTTCCTCACTTCGCTGCGCAAAAATGCTCATGACTTTTCAAGTAGTAAGGTTTCCAACGTAAGGCCTGGCCCAAAACCCATGGAAAGGATTTTTCCCTGAATTTCATTATCATTCATCATTCGCTCCAGCACAAAAAGTATGGTAGCAGAAGACATATTTCCGAACTGATTCAGCACTTCTTTCGCATGTTCATTCACTGTTTCGGGCAAGTCAAAAGCTTCTTGCACCTTTTGGAGAATCTGCTTTCCTCCAGGATGAATAGCAAAGTTATCCACTGTGGACAACTTAAATTTTTGTTCAAATACTTCTTTCAATTGTTGAATGCCCTGATCCAAAAGTGTAGGTATATACTTACTGAGTCGCATTTCAAATCCAAAATCACCAATACCCCAAGCCATATCACTTTCACCTTCGCGGAGCACTTGGCTGAGGTAAGAATTAACTTTCAAACCAGAACTGGACTTCATCACGAGCGCTGCTGCAGCTCCATCCCCAAAAAGTGAATTGGCAAGAATGTTATCTTCCACATATTCTTTCTGAAAATGTAACGTGCAAAGTTCAACACACACCAACAGTACTTTGGCTTCTGGCTCAGCTCTGACAATTTTATCTGCCAATTTCAACCCGGTAAAGGCCGCATAACACCCCATAAAATGAACACAATAGCGTTCAATAGAATCATCTAAATCCAACCTTTTCATTAATTCCAACTCTACTCCTGGAGCAACCATTCCAGTGCAGGAAACCAAAATCAAATGGGTTATTTCTGAGGGCTTTATTTCAGTTTTGGCTAGGCAACTCGTAACAGCTTCTTCACAAAGCCCTGGGGCTGTTTGTCTAAAAACCTCCATTCTAGCTTTAGTTCCAGGGAAGGGTTCAAAATCTTCAGACTTAGGAAAAAAAGTAAAATCTTGCGAATCGGTTTTCTCAAAATCAGTCAACACACTGTATCGACTGGAAATTCCTGATTTACGATAAAGAAAACTCAGCTTTCTCGCCTCCAAATCATCCAACTGATGCGCTCGCTGCATAAAGCTAGCAATGGCAGACTGGTCAATTGGTTTTCCTGGATTTGCCAAGCCAATACTTACTATACTAGTATTCATAGGAAGAAATTTGAATTCAATGAATTAGCCATCATGCTCCTTTGGCATGATGTGCTAGAGTTTTCTATCCTAAAAGGATGCCGAAATTTTTCTTCCATTAAATATTTCATTAGATCAAGTTACTTGAATATATCTAAATTGGCTGAATGCATTGTAACCATCTCAATTCAGAATAGTTATAATCCAAACCTCAATTACGATATGATTTCCGTTTCCAGCCTTAAGCATCTTCGCATTCCATTTTCGCTCTTTTTGATGCCGGTATATTTCTTTGCGCTGGCACTTACCCCCAATCATAACGAATCAAGAATCCTGTGGGTGTTCATTGCTATTCACCTCTTTCTTTATCCTTCCAGTAATGGTTATAATAGTTACTTTGACAAGGATGAAGAAAGTATAGGCGGGCTGAAGCATCCTCCGAAAGTCACCAAAGATCTCTATTGGCTTTCTTTAGTCTTTTTCCTGATTGCAATTGGCATTGGAGCCAGTATCAACTTCAGCTTTGCTTTCATGCTTCTGATTTATGGATTGGTAAGCATGGCCTACTCACACCCTTCCATCCGTATCAAAAAGTACCCTTGGCTGAGTTGGTTTATTGCGGGATTATTTCAGGGTTATTTCACCTTTGCCATGGCCTACGCAGGTCTCAGTAATTTAAGTTGGGAAGTGCTATATAAGCCTCACGTGTTGATTGCGGGGCTATTGACTAGTCTGATGCTCTGGGGCAACTATCCACTCACACAAGTGTATCAGCATGGAGAAGATAGCCGAAGAGGAGACCGCACCTTAAGTTTGTTATTAGGAATTAAGGGGACTTTCCTCTTTTCGGCTTTGGCGTTTATGATTACCGGAGCAGCTTTCGCGTGGTATTTTCTAGGTCGAAATCAAACAGACATACTTTGGGTTTACCTCGCAGCGATGACACCTATCATGCTTTACTTTTTGACTTGGTTTAGCTTTATCCGACTAAATCCCATAAAATATGCGAATTACAAATGGGCCATGGGGATGAATTATTTCTCTGCACTCGCGCTCAATGCTTTTTTCATTTATTACTTTCTAGAAAACACTCAAATCCTACAGGCGTTGGGCTACTAGAATGGCTTGCCATGCGTGTTTTTTATGATCTGCTTTGCCACAAAAGGTACATGTTGAATGAACTTTCTTGTGAAAACTGAAGCCTGCTTAGCCCCAAAAAGACGTTGGACTTTACGTCCAAGCCAAAGCCTTCTTTCGAAATGCGATCTCCAGGAACTCTCATAGTTTGTTTCAATTTCCTTCCTTGACTTTCCTACTAAAATAGATTCAGCTGCCAGCTTACCAGACTGTATTGCCATAGCCATCCCATTGCCACAAAGTGGGGTAATTAATCCTGCCGAATCGCCCGCCATGAGGATATGATTCTCCACTGGATGCTTTCTCTCGAAATTGATCTCATTGATCACTTCTGGCTTTTCGAAGAGAAACTCGCTATCTGTAAATAAATGCTTGAGGCTCGAGTTTTTCCATAAAACCTCCTGCTCCATTGCCTCAATGGACCCGTACTTTCTGAGATGATCACGATTGCCCAAATAACATAGATTCCCTTTACCCTCTTCGATAGCATTTAGTCCGCAATAGCCTCCTTCGAAATTGTACAGCGCAACTGCTTCCCTGTCAAAATCTGCCCTTATATGATATTTTACACCTATATAAGGACTTCTTTTTTCGATAAAACTTCGCTTGAGGGTTTTGTCCAGCTTGGATCTTTTGCCAAAGGCACCAATCACATAATCCGCATTCAGAAATTCTCCATCAGCCAATTCTAGTCGGAACTGATCGTCTTTTTCATCAAACAATACAGATTCTACCTGCATCCCCGATTTCACTTCGCCTCCTTTTTCTAAAACTTTCTGGAAAAGATGCTCATCAAGGACATATCTACTAATGCCAAAACCTCCCAACCCCAGTGGAACTGTGACACTTTTCCCGGAAGTATCAGAGAATAGAAAATTAGTGACCTGAGGAAAGTCGTATGCTAAAGGCATCAAATTTTCCCTTTTCAAAAAATCAAGGACTTCATTGGATAAATACTCTCCGCAAACCCGATGAAAGGGATAAGTTTTCTTTTCGACCAAAAGCACATCATGCCCGTTTTTGGCCAGTAAATAGGTAGATATCAGGCCTGCCAGACCACCTCCAATCACCACAATTTTGTGTCTATGTTTCACTGAACTACCTTTAACTTTATAAATATACCGCTCATCAAAAATGGATAATCCTTACAGATCCTTTCAGGAAATTCACGGTTTAGAAAATATTTAACCAAATAATAACCATGAGAAATACCATACCCAGATTACTTAGAAGATTAACTCTAGTAGTAGGTGTAATGGGTGTCATGTTTTATTCTACGGACTCTTTTGCTCAGAAAAAGAAGAAAAAGGACGCCAAGAAAGAAACAGCAGCACCAGCTACTCCTGCCAAACCAAAAGGTAATGATTCAGATCCAAAACCTTACAAAGAGGTCATCACTGCAAAAGCAAAAACAAAAGATGGCCTTTTCAAAGTTCATCAAATTGAAGACAAGTATTACTACGAGATTCCTGATTCCCTGCTAGGCAGAGATATGCTGATGGTCACTACTATCGCCAAAACTGCCGATGGGCTAGGTTATGGTGGTGAGCGCACCAACACTCTTATGCTTCGTTGGGAAAAGAACAACAACGATATCCACTTAAAAGTTATCTCAGTAAATAATTTTGCGGCAGATTCTCTTCCTATCGCTCTGGCGGTGAAGAACTCAAATTTGGAGCCATTGCTGCAGAAGTTCTCCATCAAATCTCTAGCGACAGATTCTACGGGAATTGTAATCGAAGCGACAGATTTATGGGCGAAAGATGTACAAGCTTTGGGTCTTCCTAAAGGTCAGCGTACACAATACAAAGTAACTCGTCTAGACACGGATAGATCATATATCGAGCATATCCATACTTACCCGATCAATATCGAGGCAAGATATGTGATGACTTACATCGCAAGTGAACCACCTTCAAATAGCTCAACAGGTTCAATCACATTGGAGATGAACTCTTCTATGTTGCTTCTTCCTAAAGAGCCAATGAAACAACGTCTGGGCGATCAGCGTGTAGGCTGGTTTAGCAGATCTATAGTTGATTATGGTGCTGACGCTCAAAAAGCGCAAAGACGTACTTTCCTTGACAGATGGAGACTGGAAGTGAAGGATGAAGACATGGCAAAATTCAAGGCTGGCGAGTTAGTTGAGCCTAAAAAGCAGATTGTTTATTACATCGATCCGGCTACTCCAAAGCAGTGGATTCCATTCTTGATCGCTGGTGTGAATGACTGGCAGGTTGCGTTTGAGGCTGCTGGTTTCAAAAATGCTATTGTAGCTAAACTAGCTCCAACCAAAGAGGAGGATCCAGACTGGAGCCCAGAAGATGCAAGATATTCTGTTATCAGATATTTCGCTTCTGATATCCAGAATGCATACGGACCTCACGTATCTGATCCCCGTTCAGGTGAAATCCTGGAATCTGATATCGGATGGTATCACAATGTGATGAACTTGCTTAGAAACTGGTTCTTCATCCAAACAGCAGCTATCAATCCTGATGCGCAAAGTGTACAGTTTAAGGATGAAGTAATGGGTAGATTAGTTCAATTTGTCTCTTCTCACGAAGTGGGACACACACTTGGCCTTCCACACAACTTTGCTTCTTCTCATGCTTATCCAGTAGAGAAATTGAGAGATGCTGCATTTACAAAAGAAATGGGCACAGCTCCATCGATCATGGATTACGCGAGATTTAACTACATCGCTCAGCCAGGTGACGAAGGTGTAAGCTTAATGCCAAATGTGGGACCATACGACAAGTATGCTGTCGCTTGGGGTTATAGACCAATTCCTGATGCTGCTACTCCTGAAGATGAATTAATGACATTGGATAAGTGGATCTTGGAAAAGCAAGGTGATCCAGTTTACAGATATGGCCGTCAGGGAAACAGTTATGACCCTACTGCGCAAAGCGAAGATTTGGGTGACAACTCTATGAAAGCTTCTGAATATGGTATTGCAAACTTGAAGCGCATCATGCCAAACCTTATGGAATGGACTGCTGAGCCTAACAAGCCTTACAAAGACTTTGATGATCTAGACGAAATGTATGGTCAAGTGATCACACAATTCAACAGATACATGGGTCATGTGAAGACCAATGTCGGCGGTGTGGCTGAAGTTTATAGAGCTACTGGGCAGGATTTACCAGTTTACACGCATACTGCGAAAGACATCCAGAAATCTGCTGTCGCGTTCTTAAACAAAGAGCTTTTCACTACTCCTACTTGGATGATGCAAGACGATATCTTTGCTAGAACAGAAGATTTCGGAGCCTTAGAACAAATTCGTGGCGTTCAAGCAAACACATTGAATTCAGTCCTTGACCTAGGAAGACTTGGTCGTGTGATAGAAAACGAAGCCTTGAATGGTAACGAAGCTTACAAAATGACTGAGCTGTTCGATGATCTTAGAAAAGGCATCTGGTCTGAACTTCCAGCAGGTAAAACAATCGACGTTCACAGAAGAGCTTTACAGAGAGCGTATATCGAGCGTATGGAATACTTAATGACCACAGATGGGCCAAATATCCCAGCTGCTGCTAGAAGATTCTATGGCACTCAGATCAATGCTTCTCAGTCGGACATTAGACCGATGGCAAGAGGTGAATTGAAAATACTTCAAAGAGACATCAAGTCTGCGATCTCCAGAACGTCAGACAGAATGTCTAAGCTTCACCTGGAAGATGCGCTAGAAAGAGTAAATACTATTCTTGATCCTAAGTAAGACCAAGAGTAAAGCACAACTTAAATGGGCGTCGGATCGGCGCCCATTTTTTTTTTCAATAAAGTTCTCGCGGCGACGCAACGACGCTGCGCTTTCTATTTGATTATGGTTAAATCAGCATCCAGAGTTTTTAAACGTTGATAGATCATTGAAAAGATTGGTTACAATTTTTCTGAGATTTTAATAATGAAAAAAGCGTTGCGCCGCCGCGCCGCTGCGAGAAACAACTGTCTTGAAATCAATTTTTGATTAGTTTTGTTTCTAATTCATGAACATGTCATCTCCTCTTTCCATACTACAAAGGCATAAGCTTCGCATCACAGATTGTCGCCAAGAGATTATCCGTGAGTTTCTCGATAAGCAAGTTGCTTTAGCTCATTCGGATCTAGAAGAATCTCTGGACAGCCAGTTTGATCGGGTTACGATTTACCGAACGCTAAAGACTTTTGTGGATAAAGATGTGGTGCACAAGGTACTCGATGACAGTGGAGCTACTAAATACGCCCTTTGTTCCCACGAAGAAGAGGATCACAACCATGAGCATGTGCATTTCAAATGCGAGATCTGTGGAGAAACTACCTGCTTGGAATCGATTAACCTTCCTAGCATAAAGTTGCCTTCAGGTTTTAAAAAGAAAGAAATGAATTTACTAGTGCAGGGAATCTGCAATAAGTGTCATTAAAATTCCACTGGTTCAGGTACTCTTGATTTTGGGGAATCACTTGGCCACTGCACCCCTGGAGGCAAATCAATTTTAGGTGGAGTAAAATCCTCCACTCCGCCATCTCCTTCATCTTGGCTGTTATTACCCTTTCTCAAGGAATTTTTGGTCATGGTCGCCATGACATAGATTAGTATGACATAAGCCAAACCACAAAGAATCAAATCGATTACAAGACTGCTCATGGTGAAAAATTTTAGATAATATAATTCAATACCACAAGTAAATCAATGGCATCAGCAATTTGTTTCAAAGGAAATGCCAGCTTTATGATTTATTTCGACTTGCTTAATCCCACGGATAGGTGGATATTTGCGCACTGAAAAACCTAAGTGATGATTGTAAAAACAAAGAAATATCAACTCCCAGCAGGGACCTACATAAAAATTGCCCTAATAAACGTATTGAAACAGCAGTGGTGGGTGATTCCGATTGCGGTAGCTATTGCTTTTGGATATTTCTGGATTGCATCGATCTGGTGGATTATTGGAGCAGTACTAGCTTATGGCCTTTACGTCCTGTTTTGGGCGATTCAATTCACTGGAGTAACTCAGATGGAGCAGAACAAAGTCATATTTGACAAGATGGCCTATGAAATAGATAGCCGTCAGATACTGATGAAAATCAACACCAAGCAGGGAATGCCAGTTCAGTGGAATATGATTAAAAGTGCTGAAAAGCGTAAAGACGCATACCTCCTTTATATGTCCAAGGCGCAGTTTATCCATTTGCCATTCAGGATCTTCAATTCAGAAAATGAGCGAAAATTCATGGAAACAATCCTAAAAAGAAAAGAGCTAATCAAATAAGCTTTTCCGCAAAACATAGCAAAAGCCTCCCGATATGGGGAGGCTTTTTGCATTTACGATAGTTTCACAAAAAGTTTCATCAATCAGAGTTGATAGATTAAAGCCAAGAAATTTCTAATAACAAAAACTGAAGATTTCGAAAGGTCATCTGATCCCTTTATTCCCAATGTCTCATTACCTAGGCCATCTGCAATGATTAGAATAATGTTTGGAGAGCGGAGATTATTTTACGATACCCGAGTTAGAAAATTAACTTATATGTAGTTTAAGGGATTGGGTTTCAAACTAGCAGAATACCATCGAAGACCCAGCTTAGAATAATCCGAAATTGCATGATTACAGAAGCTAGCTTGACATGCTAACGTTTGGTAGAGTACATCAATGGAAGCAGTGAAGTCGAAAATCCTGATTTTTGTCAGGTATGGCACTTTTTCCTACCGCTGAGCATTATCTAAGTGGATATTCTGGTAGATTTCAGCGTATTTTAAAAAATTACAGCAAAGTTGACGCTAAGCCCTAAACGGCAACTCAAATCATGGAAAATCAATTAATAAGCTTTCTCACCCAAACGCTTGAAAGTTCGGCCACTAAGAAAGGTCTTGACTGGCTCAGTATACAAGTCGAAAAGATTAGCCTTGAAGCTACTCCTTCAAAGTTTTTTCTGGCCTTCAGCCAAGCATCAAGATATTTCAAAAAGGAAAAACTATCGCTTTCTGACAATGACTTAAAGAAGGCAAATGAGCTGCTTACAGGATTTCAACCTGAATTCTGGGATCAATTACAGACTGCACGCACAGTCCTGATGCTGAGTTATCCACAGGAAAAAGAGGCTTGGTTTGCTGCAATGAACCAGCTTTTTGAAACTGCAGATATGAATGAGCATCAAGCATTATTTGCGGCCTTGCCACTTATGCCTTTTCAGGAAGAATTAATCCCACGAGCAATTGATGGATTAAGAACCAATATCTCCCTAGTCTTCGATGCGATTGCTTTGAACAATCCTTTCCCCGCCAAGTATTTCCCTGAGGCCAACTGGAATCAGATGGTACTAAAGGCCATCTTTATGCAACGTCCATTGTATAGGATTCAAGGGCTCGAGGAAAGAAGAAATCCTGCCTTGGCAGCAATAGCAAGGGATTTTGCACATGAGCGCTGGGCAGCCGGAAGAGACGTTATGCCAGAAATTTGGCGATTGGTTTCACCATTTGTCAATGAAAAATACTTGGATGATCTGAAGAAAGTTCTATCCACCAAAGACGAGTTGCAAATCAAATCCGCATTGCTGACTTTGAGAGAATCAGCCTATTTACCAGCACAAGAACTCTTACAATCATACCCCGATCAAGTTGCCACACTAGATATGGATGCTATTGCTTGGGAAAGCATTGGGTCGGAATTCCAACGAACTCGCGTTTAATCTCTAATTTCACACTCCCTACTTTAAATTCAAATACCATGTATATAGATCCACATATCCACGTCGTATCCCGCACAACTGATGACTATGAAGCCATGCAAAAAGCTGGTATAGTAGCAGTGATTGAACCTGCATTTTGGTTGGGGCAACCAAGGACAGAAGTTGGAAGCTTCAAAGATTACTTCAGTACTCTTGTGGGCTGGGAGCGTTTTCGCGCCAGTCAATTTGGCATTGTGCATTACTGCACGATGGGTTTGAATTCCAAAGAGGCGAATAACGAAGCTTTGGCTGAGCAGGTGATGGAATTACTGCCACTTTATGTGGGCAAAGAAGGTGTGGTAGCAATCGGTGAAATTGGCTATGATGATCAAACGGAAGCTGAAGACAAGTTTTATAGACTTCAATTAGAGTTAGCTAAAGAAGTAGATCTTCCAGTACTTATCCACACACCACATAGGGATAAAAGAAAAGGAACAATTCGGAGCATGGACGTCTCTGAAGAACATGGATTGGATCCTAAAATGGTGATCGTTGATCATAACAATGAGGAGACAGTGAAGGAAGTGTTGGATCGGGGGTATTATGCTGGATTTACTATTTATCCACATACCAAAATGGGTTCGGAGCGCATGGTGGAAATCGTACGGCAGTATGGCCCAGAAAGGATAATCGTCAATTCCGCAGCGGATTGGGGGATTTCTGATCCTCTGGCAGTACCAAAAACTGCCGATCTTATGCGTAAATCAGGAATTCCTGAGGAGCATATTAAACTGGTGACTTACCAAAATGCATTGACTGCCTTTGGCCAAAGTGGACAAATGGACGAGCAGGATTGGTTAAACGCAGCGCCTTTGGATCAAACCAAAAAGATGAGCGGCAATTCAGTACTTCGGGGTGGACAAACACCTAGAGTGGAAGGTTCATCTGATTTTGTAGAGAATTAATTATGGGTTCTTCCCGCCTATTCGCCTATCTCCAACTCACTCGCCCCGCGAATGTAGTCACAGCCATTGCTGATATTTGGGCAGGCTGTGCTATTGCAGGCGCTTGGACATACATCGTTATTGACTTCGGAGCTGATACCAATGAATTTCTAGTAGATTTAGCTTGGCTTTCATTGAGTACAATTGGATTGTATGCTGGTGGAGTAGCATTCAACGATGTGTTTGATGCAGAGCTGGATGCTGTCGAAAGACCAGAGAGGCCAATTCCTAGCGGAAGAGTTTCTAAGTCTAAGGCCGCTTGGATGTCCTTTTTGCTCTTAGTCGTAGGAGTGATTGCAGCAGCACAGGTGAATTTGATCTCAGCAGGAATAGCCTTAGCAGTAGCAGCCTTGGCAGTACTTTATGATTACTGGGGCAAACATCAGAACATAATAGGCCCAATCAATATGGGACTCTGTCGAACAGGAAATTTATTGCTAGGTGTATCAGTCATTCCTGAAATGTTATCCACATTTTGGCCGTTAGGATTGATTCCTTTGGTTTTTGTAGCGGCGATTACCATGATCAGTCGTGGTGAGGTTCATGGCAAAAACAGAAATGCGCTTT
>Ga0209512_1002440_pt1 | contig 19781 bp, 18 predicted proteins | sample frozenSSSSmetaG_FD_184142 | JGI IMG/M metagenome (GOLD analysis project Ga0209512, IMG submission 184142) | Glacier valley bacterial and archeal communities from Borup Fiord, Nunavut, Canada, to study Microbial Dark Matter (Phase II) -... | ecosystem: Environmental > Aquatic > Freshwater > Ice >... | reverse complement strand
GCAAGACGGCGCCTACCTGTCGGAGCTGCTGCTCGGCAAGGGCTACGAGGTGCACGGCATCAAGCGCCGCGCCTCGCTCTTCAACACCGACCGCATCGACCATCTCTACCAAGACCCCCACGTCGACCACCAGCGCTTCAAGCTGCACTACGGCGACCTGACCGACTCGACCAACCTGATCCGCATCATTCAACAGGTGCAACCCGACGAGATCTACAACCTCGCCGCCATGAGCCACGTGGCAGTGAGCTTCGAGACGCCGGAATACACCGCCAATGCAGACGGCATCGGCACGCTGCGCATCCTCGAGGCGATCCGCATCCTCGGGCTCGAGAAGAAGACCCGCTTCTACCAGGCCAGCACCTCGGAGCTCTACGGCCTGGTGCAGGAAACGCCACAGAAGGAAACCACGCCCTTCTATCCGCGCAGCCCGTACGCCGTGGCCAAGCTGTATGCCTATTGGATGACGGTCAACTACCGCGAGGCGTACGGCCTGTATGCCTGCAACGGCATCCTGTTCAATCATGAAAGTCCGCTGCGCGGCGAGACCTTCGTGACACGGAAGATTACGAGGGCGATGGCGCGCATCGCGCTTGGCTTGCAGGACTGCGTCTACCTCGGCAACCTGTCTGCGCTGCGCGACTGGGGCCATGCGAAAGACTACGTCGAGATGCAGTGGCTGATGCTGCAGCAGGACACGCCCGAGGACTACGTCATCGCCACCGGGGTGCAGTACAGCGTGCGGCAGTTCGTCGAGTTCGCGGCGCGCGAGCTCGGCACCGAGATCGCGTTCAGCGGCGAGGGCGAGCGTGAGGTCGGCACCGTGGTGCGCGTCGAAGGGCATCGCGCGCGATGCAAGGCGGGCGACGTGATCGTCAAGGTTGACCCGCGCTACTTTCGTCCGACGGAAGTGGAAACGTTGCTGGGCGATGCGGGCAAAGCCAAGGCGAAACTGGGGTGGGTGCCGAAGATCACGTTGCCGGAGCTGGTGCGAGAGATGGTGGAGGCGGACTACGCCTCGGCTCAACGGGACAATCTGGTGAAGCAGGCCGGGTTCCAGGCGTACGACTACAACGAGTAAAACGCGTCCAGGCAAGCCAGCAACGGCCGGGTTATTCCTGCGTGCGGACGATTCCGCTTGAATCAGCCCCTAACGCAGCTTGGAAAAGCGAATTCTCTTTATCAAGGATGCAGAGCCGTCCGCGCGAATGCGCTCGTCCACGATCCGGATCAGACCCTTGTCTGCCAGCGCCTTCAGTTCGCGAGCCGCGTTGTCGTAGACATACGGGTTCTCGAGAGCGGTGCCTGCAGGCACCAGATCGGTCGGGATGCCGACTTCAGAATCGAGGTAGGCGGAGTAAGCGAGGCTACGCACAAAGAGTCTCCCTGTCGGCGCGGTCGAGCGGCATCGTAAGCGTTGGTGGCGCCGGATGGGTGCGGTCCGGGCGATCCAAAGGGTGATCTGCACGCGTCCACACGCACGGCCGGGAGCTGACTCTTTATGTGGATCCCTCGCTATGCGAGGCCCGCACTGCCCACCCTGTCGCATGCGAGGTACTCGTCCAGAGGGTTCTGCACAAGGCGCGTGGGTAAGTCGTTCGCGGGCTAAAGCGGTACCAACCCGGATGGCGTGACCGCGCCATCCCTGATCACGAGCGAAGAACCGCTGGCTTTGGCTTCCTGTTTGGCCCGCGCGGCGGCGTTCGCAACTTGCTCTGAATGCGCGTAGTCGCCGGCTTGGACCGCCACCGCGCCAGCATAAAGCGTCGTGAATGGAAAGAAGCGGGCGACTCCATGGCGGTCTTCCGACCAGATGCCGGCCGCCTCTCGCGCCTCCTCGTCGTAGAACGTCGCCGCCTTTGTATTGAACTCGCCCACGATTTCGAGGACTCTATGGTTCCATGCGTCGTCCTGAAACACGAGGATGAAGTCGTCGCCTCCCACGTGTCCGATGAAGTCTCGCTGGGCATCGCAGTGCGATAGCAGGGTGCTGGCCACCTGCTTGATAACTTCGTCTCCCCGCCAGTACCCATAGTGATCGTTGAAGGGCTTGAAGTTGAGTAGGTCGAGGTAGCACAGGACGAAGTCGCTGCCTTTCTTGAGCAACCGGTCCAGATGCTCCGTGATCGGTATGTTTCCAGGCAGGAAGGTCAACGGGTTAGCGTGGCGCGCTGCCTCGACACGCGATTCCGTGACGTTGCGAACGAGCTGCTCAGCGGTTCCGATTCCCAGGTAGCGCCCGTTCTCTGTGACGATGAATCCTTCGGTCAGGTAGCGTTGGTCTTGCGATGTCAGGATGCCGATCAGCTCTGAAACGTCTTGATCGCGCTCGAGCAGACGGGGAGACCGGTTGGCGAACTCCAGCACTGGCTTTCTGCCGTAAACCTCCTTGAAGAATCCGCGTGCGTACTGGTCCAGGAACTGGTGCCGTTCGATGATCCCGAGCGGCACACCATCACGTACGACCGCGATGGCTGGCCAGTCGAGGTGGCTGTCGAATATCCGCACCAGCTCGTCGTTGCTGGTGGTCGGCTCGACCGGCTCGGCACGGACCATCTGCAGATCGCGCAGCCGCCCGGGCGACGCGGCAGAGCGCAACGCCGGGAGCACCGCAATACGCGTGTCGTGCAGGGCGTCGCGGGCCTCCGTCCGCAAGGGCTCGGGCTCGGCCCGGGGCATGCCGAGGAAATAGCCCTGGCCCCAGGCGACACCTAGATCGCGGATGACGCGCAAATCGTCGGCCGTTTCGATACCCTCAGCGACAAGCGAGGTGCCGAACACTTCAGCGATCTGCATGAGTGCACGCAAGGTTTGAAGCTTGCGTGCGTGCGTGCTGATGTTGCGGGTGAAGTACTTGTCGATCTTGACCGTCTCCGGTGCCAGTTCGGCCCACAGCCGCAGACTGGAGCGTCCATCGCCGAAGTCGTCGAGTGCGAACGACATGCCGGCCGACTGGACTTCACGCACCGAAGCCACGAACGCATCCACATCGGAAATGTGCTCGTGCTCGGTAATCTCGAGCGTGAGGTTGCGCGGAGACAGGCCGAGCGAATGGATCGCGCGCACGATTACCGGGAGCGACCGACGGCGTACCGCCTCGAGCAACGCCTTGGCGCTGACATTGACGAACAGACGACCGGGTTGTTTCAGCTGAGCCCAACGTTCCAGCGCCACCGCCACGCACATGAGCTCGAACTCGACCAGCAGGCCTTCCTTGCGGGCAGCGCCGAGCAATGCGTCGGCAGACTGCAGCGGCATAGCGCTTGGGCCGCGGATCAGCGCTTCATGAGCGTAGATGCTGCCGTCCGCCATGGCGACTATCGGCTGGAAGACGCTGCGCAGAGACCGATCCCGCATCAGGCGAGACAGCGGACCCGAGCCGTCTCCGGCATCGATATCGAGAAGGGACGAGAGCTCGGCGATCGCCTGCATGCGATGGAAAAAGAAGCGCCGCGTACGGCGAAGGGGCCACTCCGCCGGACGTTAGGCGAAGCTCCACGCCCCGTGGCAGGCCCGCGACGACGTGCTCGCCAACTCCGTGGCGTAAGACGCGACTTGCACAGCGGTCTGCGACCCGGAGCAATCGTTCGGACTAGTTCTGGTGACATGTCGCGGTCACCGCCCGCCGCCAACATCAGCCTCGATTCCCGAACCGGCGGCCCCATGAAGATCGTTTTGCTGACCCTAAATTTCGCGCCTGAGCTCACCGGCATCGGCAAGTACTCGGGCGAGATGGCGGCCGAGCTGGTGCGACGCGGTCACGAGGTGTCGGTGGTGTGTGCGCCGCCTTACTACCCGGCATGGCGCGTCGGCGAAGGCTACGACGCGGGGAGCTACCAGACCGAACGGCTGAGCCCCGGTTTGACCATCCATCGCTGCCCGATCTGGATTCCTGCCCGGCCCACGGGGCTGCGGCGCATCCTGCACCTTGCGAGCTTCGCGCTCTCGAGCCTGCCGGTGCTGATGCGGCTCGTCGGCTGGCGGCCCCAGGTCGTATTCGTGGTGGCGCCGGCGCTGTTCTGTGCGCCGGCGGGCTGGCTCACGGCGCGGCTCTCGGGTGCGCGCGCCTGGCTGCACATCCAGGACTTCGAGATCGACGCCGCCTACCAGCTCGGCCTGCTTCGCCAGCCGATGCTGCGGAGCGCTGCCCTCGCGGCGGAGCGCCTGCTGATGCGCAGTTTCGACACCGTCTCGACCATCTCGCGCCGAATGATGCGGCAGTTCGCCACCAAGGGCATCGCGCTCGACCAGACCGAGCTCTTGCCGAACTGGGTCGACCTTTCGCAGGTGCGGCCCACCGGCCGCTCGCCGGCGCTGCGCGCCACGCTCGGCATCGTCGAAGACCGCCTGGTGTGCCTCTACTCCGGCACGCTCAACCGCAAGCAGGGCCTGGGCGTGATCGTCGATACGGCGCGTCTGATGCAGGAGCAGACCGAGTTGCTGTTCGTCATCTGCGGCAACGGCGAGTTGCGCGGTTCGCTGGAAGACGCAGCCCGCGATCTGCCGAACGTACGCTTCCTTGACCTGCAGCCCGCCTCCGAACTGAACGCGCTGCTCAACATGGCCGACATCCACCTGCTGCCGCAGCTGCGCGGCGCGGCCGACCTGGTGATGCCCTCGAAGCTGGTCGGCATGCTCGCGAGCGGGCGGCCAGTGATCGCCGCCGCTGCGCCAGGCACCGAGACCGCCAGCATCGTCGGTCATTGCGGCATCGTCGTCGAGCCCGAATGCGCGGAGCAGATCGCGGACGCCATCGAGAGCCTGCGGCTCGATCCGCAGCGCGCGGGCAGGCTGGGCTCGCAAGGCCGTGCCTATGCCGAGCGCGTGCTCGACTCGAACGTGATCTTCGGGCAGCTCGATGCGCGCATGCACGCCCTGGTCGAGGGCATGCGCCCGGTGCCCGGGCGCGCGCACGCCATGCCAGTGCCGCCGCCGCTGCAGATCTGAGCCGGGGTTTGTACCCGCCTGCGGTGAAGGTGCTTCACGGGCGCGTCATATCGGCTGCTCACACTCGGCGCTCCGCCACCGGCCTTCACTTCCCTTGCCCGTCATGACCCGAACCTGCCGGCGCCGCGGCTTCACCCTGCTCGAGCTGCTGGTGGTGATGGTCATCATCGGCTTGCTCGCGGCCTACGTGGCACCGAAGTATTTCTCGCAGGTGGGCAAGTCCGAGGTCAAGACGGCCAAGGCGCAGATCGTCGGCTTCGAGAAGGCGCTGCAGCAATACAGGCTCGACACCGGGCGCTATCCGACCACCGAGCAGGGCTTGGCCGCACTCGTTGCCAAGCCCGCTGACGTGACCAAGTGGGACGGTCCGTACCTCGAGAAGAGCGTGCCGATGGACCCGTGGGGCCACGCCTATGTGTTCGTCTCCCCCGGGGAGCACGGCGACGTCGACATCAGCTCGCTCGGACGCGACGGCCGGCCCGGTGGCGAAGGCCTCGACGCCGACGTCACCAGCTGGTGATCCGGCCCGGGCAAGGCGCACCCCCATGCAATACGCCGTAAAGGCCATGCGGCGCATGGAGTTGGTTGCGCTCACGGTCGATGCAGCGGACGCGAGCGAGGCCCGGCAACGCGTCGAGCAGCAGGGCTGCGCCGTGCTCGCGGTGCGCCGCGCCGCGGGCAGGGGCACGCTCCTCGGCCGGCGCAGCGCAGCGTTCCCGCTGCTGCAGTTCAACCAGAGCCTGCTGATCCTGCTCGAGGCCGGCCTGTCGGTGGTGGAAGCGGTGGAGACGCTGGCCGATCGCGAGAGCCGCCCCGAGTCGCAACGCGTGCTGGCCGACCTTCATGTGCACATGAAGGAGGGCCACTCGTATTCGGCGGCACTCGCGGTGCAGCCCGGCGTGTTCCCGGCCCTCTACTTCGCCGGCGTGAAGGCGAGCGAGAAGACGGGCGAGGTGGCCGAGGCCGTGAAGCGCTTCATCGCCTACCGCGCTCAGGCGGACCTGCTGAGGAAGCGCGTCGTCGGTGCTGCGGTGTATCCGGCGCTGATTATGGGTGTGGGCTGCCTGGTGATCGCCTTCCTGCTGTTCTACGTCGTGCCGCGCTTCAGCGTCGTGTTCCAGGACATGGGCGATCGCGTGCCGTTGATGTCGCGGCTGCTCATGGCGTGGGGCCGCTTCGCGCAGGCCAACGTGTGGGCACTGCTGCTGGGTTTCGCGGTGACGTTGCTAGTGGTGGTCTACCTCGCGGGCCGGCCGTCGGTGCGTGCCGCATTGGCACGCGGCGTGATGCGCCTGCCGCGGATGGGCGAGTACGTGCGCGTCTACCAGCTCGCGCGCTTCTACCGCGCACTCGGCATGCTGCAGCAGTCGGGCATCGCCATCGTCACGGCGCTGGAGATGGTGGCTGGCCTGTTGCCGCGGTCGCTGCAACCGTCGCTCGCAGGCGCGCAACGTGCCATCCGCGAAGGCCGCACCATCTCGGCCGCGCTCGAGGCCAACGGGCTGACCACGGTGGTCTCGCTGCGCCTGCTGCGCGTGGCCGAGCGCAGTGGCCGCATGGGCGAGATGCTCGAGCGCGCCGCGGCCTTCCACGAAGACGACATCGCGCAGGCGATCGACTGGTTCATCCGCCTGTTCGAGCCCTTGCTGATGATCGCCATCGGCATCGTCATCGGCATCGTGGTGCTGCTGATGTACGCACCGATCTTCGAGCTGGCGGGCAACCTGCAATGAACCTGCTGAGCGAGCAGGACGTGCAGGCCGAGATCGAGGTGCAGATGCTGACGCCCTCGGTCGTGCGCGCCGCGCGCGAGCGCGCCGCCGCAGAGCAGAGCAGCGTGCCGGCGGTGCTCGAAGACGACCTCGGCCTGCCGCCCGAGCGCTTGGTTCGTGCCATCGGCCGGGCGATGGGCCTGCGCGTCTGGGCCAGCGCCGAACTGGCTGCGCTGCAGCCGGCGTTCGAGCTCGTCGGCTATGCCGAAGCGGTGCGGCGGGGCTGCCTTTCACTGCGCGACGGCGACCAGCGCCATGCCGTCATCGCCGACCCGTTCGACGACGCCCTGCAGGCCTGGTGCGCCGAGCGGCTCGCCGGCACGCACGAGCTCGGCCTGGCGTCGATGGCCGACATTTCGGCTTACCTGGTGCGCCACGAAGACTCGATGCGCGCCATCGACACCGCGCTGCCTGGAACGATCGCGGGCCATGGCGGCGACTCCAGCGGCGACGCCGAGGGCCTCACGATCCGCTCCATCGGCGAAGGCACGAGCGTCGTCGTCAAGCTCGTCGATTCCACGCTCTACGACGCGCTCAAGAGCGGCGTGAGCGACATCCACGTCGAATCGAACCTCGCCGGCCTGGTCATCAAGTACCGCCTCGACGGCACGCTCACGCAGGTGGGCGCGGTCGGAGGCAGCGAGCTCGCCGAGCAGGTGCTATCACGACTGAAGGTGATGTCGGAGCTCGACATCGCCGAACGCCGCGTGCCGCAGGACGGTCGCTTTCGCATCCGCGCCTTCGGCCGCGATATCGACTTTCGCGTCTCGATCATGCCGAGCATCCACGGCGAAGACGCGGTCGTGCGCGTGCTCGACAAGCAGGCGCTGGCCGACCAGGTCTCGGGCCTGCGCCTCGACGTGCTCGGCTTCGACGAGCCCACGCTGGCCGCCTTTCGCGTGATGACGCGCGCGCCCTACGGCTTGCTGCTGGTGACCGGGCCCACCGGCAGCGGCAAGACGACCACGCTCTACGCCGCCATCTCCGAGATCAATCGCGGCCACGACAAGATCATCACCATCGAAGACCCGGTCGAGTACCAGCTTGCCGGCGTGCTGCAGATCCCCGTCAACGAGAAGAAGGGGCTGACCTTCGCGCGCGGGCTGCGCTCGATCCTGCGCCACGACCCCGACCGGATCATGGTGGGCGAGATCCGCGATCCCGAAACGGCGCAGATCGCGATCCAGGCCGCGCTCACCGGCCACCTCGTGCTCTCGACCGTGCACGCCAACAACGTGTTCGACGTCATCGGCCGCTTCACGCACATGGAGGTCGATCCGTACAGCTTCGTCTCCGCGCTCACCGGCGTGCTGGCGCAAAGGCTGGTGCGGCTCAACTGCACGCATTGCAGCGAGCCGGTGGTGCTCGACGCAGCGCTGCTGACCCGAAGCGCAATCACTGTCGAGCGCAGCGCCGGCCGCGTGTTGCGTGCCGGCCGCGGCTGCGGGCGCTGCCGCGGCACTGGCTACAAGGGCCGCCGCGCGATCGGCGAGCTGCTGCTGCTCGACGACACGCTGCGCGAGCTGATCGTCGCGCGCGCGCCGGTGCGGCAGATCAAGGAAGCCGCGCTGCGCAACGGCACGCGCTTCCTGCGCGACGCGGCCGTCGACTTGCTGCTCGCCGGCCAGACAACGCTCGAGGAGATCGACCGTGTCACGCTGGTGGGCTGAAACCATCGTGGTCGCGCCGGCCGACATCGCCGGCGGCGCAAGTTCGCCCGAGCTGGTGCTGGCTTGCTTCGCGAGCGCGCTCGAAGCGATGCGCAAGCCGCCGGGCACGCGCGTCGTGGCCGTCGTCGGTGGCGACGCGGTGCGGCTGCGCGTCGTGCCGTGGAACGATGCGCTCGCCGCGCCGCGCGAGCGGCAGGTGCTCGCCACGCAGGGTTTCGTCGAGGCCTATGGCGAGAGCGCGCGCGGCTGGGCGGTGTGCGAGCGTGCCACGTGCTTCGGCGAGGCGACGCTCGCCGCTGCCATCGACACCGTGTTGCTCGACGGGCTGGAAGCGCTGGTGGTCGCGCGAGGGCTGCGCCTGGCCGGCGTTCGGCCCGCCTTCACGCAGGCCTTCGACGCGCGGAGGCGCGAGCTCTGCCCGGGCCCGGCCTGGTTCGTGTGGATCGAACGCCACGTGACGACGGTGCTGCTCTATGCCGAGCGAGCGCCGCTGCATGTGAGGCGCTTCGCGGCGCCGCATGCCGACCTCGAGACCGTGCTCGCACGCGAGTCTTTCGCGCTCGGCCGAGACGAAGCGCCGTGCAACGTTTTCGTCGATCGGGCGCCGGGTGCTCCCGCTGCCATGCCGCACGAAGCCCTTGCGGCGAATGCACGCTTTCACGTCATTCATCTGCCGCGGGCGGCGGTTGCGTCACGCATTCCGGCGGCGGTGGCGGCATGAAGCCGGCCGCCGTTGGGCTCGACTTCCGGCAGCGGCCCGGCGTGGCCGCACGGCCCTTCTTTGCTGCCGTGCTCGTGGTCTCGTTGCTTGCGGCCGCGTGGGTCGGCGAGCGCACCTGGCGCGAAGCGAACGATCTCGCCGACGCACGGAGCCGGCTGGAAAGATCGAACCCGCGCAGTACGGGCCCGAAGCCTCGCGCCGAACGCAGCGCACCCGACGCCGACACGCTCGCCGCGATCAAGCGCGCCGCCGCCGTGGCCGACCAGCTCGAGGTGCCGTGGGACGAGTTGTTCGCTGCGCTCGAAGCGGCCGACGCTCGGCCGCTCGGCCTGCTCGGCGTGGCGCCGAACGCACGCGATCGCAGCCTGCGCGTGAACGGCGAGGCGCGCACCACCGCCGAGTTGCTCGGCTACGTCGAGCGGCTGGCAGCCCAGCCGGCGCTCACGCAGGTGCATCTCGTGGGCTACAACACTGCGCTGCGCGACGGCATACCCGTCGTGGCCTTCAGCCTGGCGGCATCGTGGCGGCCACGGCCCTGACGCGCCTGCGCTGGCAGGCCGCGCACCGGGCCCGAGCGATCGGGCCGGCGGGCCAGCTCGGCATCGGCATCCTCGCCGTATCGGCGCTCGTCGTGCTTTTCGTGCTGAGGCCGATGCACGCCGAGCACTCTCGCGTCGAAGCCAGCGTGCGCGAGGCCGCACGCACGCGCTCGTCGGCTGAGCCGCCGCGGCTCACCAGCGCCGCGGAACAGCTCGCCGTGTTCGAGCAAGGCTTCGTCGCCGACGCGGGCATTCCGGCCGCGGTCGGGCGGCTGCTCGAGATCGCATCCAGGCACCGCATGCGCATCGAGCAGGCGGAGTTCAAGCTGGCGAGCGAGGCTGGTCAACCGCTGCAGCGCTACGCGATGGCCATGCCCGTGCGCGGCGACTACCGCGCCGTGCGCCGCTTCGTGCAGGAAGCCTTGCGCACCCAGCCCGGCCTGGCGCTGGAAGAGTTGAGCCTGCGGCGCACCGACCCGCGCGCGCCGGTGGTCGAAGCGCAGCTGCGCTTCGTCTTGTTCGTGCGCAAGCCCGAGCGAGACGCCGCACCGTCGGCCGCGCTCTGGCCGAAGCCCGCCGAGAGCGGCACGGAGCGGACCCTGCGCGAACGCCCGGTGGCGATGCGATGAGCGCCGCGACGACATCGCGCAAGCGCGTCGCCTGGGTCGTGGCGGTCGCTGCGCTCCTCGCCGTGGCCGACCGCCTCTTCGGCCCCGACGCGGCCGACGAGCTGGTCGTCGGCGCAGTGGTGAAGGAGCGCACGACACGAACCACCGGCGACAACTCCCAGGCCACGCGCGCACGTTCCACCGGGACCGCTGCGCCCGGCGGCGCCGAGGCCGAGCTGGCGCGTCTCGATCGATGGCAACTCGGCCTCGTCGCCGCTGCTCGCACGGTCGAAGGCGCGGGCGAAGACGATGCCGAGCCGGGCAGCGACCCCTTCGCGCCGGTGGCGTGGGCTGCGCCGGCCGCGTCGGCCGCGCGTGCTCCCGTTGTCGTGTTGCCACCGCCGCCGCCACCACCCGTCGCGCCGCCGTTTCCGTATGCCTACGTCGGCGGCCTGGTGGAAGACGGCGTGCGCACCTTGTTCTTCGCCAAGGGCGAGCGCGTGCTGCCGGTCAAGGCCGGCGACGTGGTCGACACCACCTACCGCATCGACGAGGTCGAAGAGAAACAGATGAAGCTCACCTACATGCCGATGAACCAGAGCGCCGTGGTGGCGCTGAAGAGCCCGTGATGGAACGCGCCGCTATGCCGCACCCGACGCGGCGATCTGCCAGCGCCTTCGTCGCGCTGACCGCGCTCCTGCTGCTGGCCGCCTGCGCGCCTGGGCGCGAGCACGTGCGCGACGGCCAGCGCCTGATCGACCAGGGCCGTCCCGAAGAAGGCCTGGCGAAGATCGACCAGGGCCTCGGCCTCGAGCCCGCGAACCACGAGTACCGCATGCTGGCCATTCGCCAGCGCGAGCTGCAGGCAAGCCGGTTGCTGGTGCAGGCCGACGCCGAGCTGGCGAAGGCGCGGCTCGACGAGGCCGCGGCGCTCTATCGCCGCGTGGCCGCGATCGACCCGAACAACCTGCGCGCGCGCAACGGGCTCGACGCGGTGGAAGGCGCACGCAAGGAAGAGCGGCGGCTGGCAGCGCTGGCGGCACAGCCCGCTTCGGTGCCGTTGCCGGCACCGAACGCCACGCCCGTGCTGCGCCCTTCGCTGCGCAAGCCGGTCACGCTCGACTTCCGCAATGCCGACCTGAAGGCGGTGTTCGACGCGCTCTCGCGCACGACCGGCATCAACTTCGTGTTCGACCGCGAGGTCAAGCCCGACATCAAGGTCACGCTGACGATCGCCAACATCACCATCGAAGACGTGATCGGCGTGCTCACCGTCACCAACCAGCTCGAGAAGAAGACGCTCAACGACAACACGGTGCTGATCTACCCGAACACGCCGGCCAAGCAGAAGGACTATCTCGAGCTCGCCGTGCGCACGTTCTACCTGTCGAACGCCGATGCGAAGAACGTCTTTACGATGATGAAGACCGTGATGAAGACCAAGGACATCTACGCCGACGAGAAGCTCAACACGCTGACGATGCGCGACACGCCCGACGCGATTCGCCTCGCCGAACGGCTGATCGCGGCGCAAGACCTGGCCGAGCCCGAGGTCACCCTCGAGGTCGAGGTGCTCGAGGTCAAGCGCACGCGGCTGACGGAGATCGGCATCGACCCGCCGGGCAAGTTCACGGTGCTCAACCTCATTCCCGAGCCTTCGACCGTGGTTCAGTCGGCGACCGGCCCGACGACCATCAACAGCAGCGCACTGACGACGACCCAGCTGACGCTCGACCGGTTGCGCCGCCTGCGCGTCGGCAGTATCGGCATCGACAACCCGGCGCTCAACCTGCGCGCCGAGAACGGCGACGCCGACATCCTCGCCAACCCGCGCATCCGGGTGAAGAACCGCGAGAAGGCGCGCATCCTCATCGGCGATCGCGTGCCGGTGATCACCACCACGACCACGGCCAACGTCGGCACCTCGGAATCGGTGAGCTATCTCGACGTCGGCCTCAAGCTCGAGGTCGAACCCAACGTCTACCTCGACAACGAGGTCGGCATGAAGGTCAACCTCGAGGTCAGTAACATCGTGCGCGAGATCCGCAGCCGCTCGGGCACGCTCACCTACCAGATCGGCACGCGGCTCGCGAGCACGGCCCTGCGCCTTAAAGACGGCGAGACCCAGGCGCTCGCCGGCCTCATCGGCGACGAGGACCGCAAGAGCGCCGCGGGCCTGCCGTGGCTGGTCGACCTGCCGCTGCTCGGGCGCCTGTTCTCGAGCGAGCGCGCCGAACGCAACAAGACCGAGATCGTCCTGCTCATCACGCCGCGCATCGTGCGCAACCTGGCCATCGTGCAGGCGGGCCAGGCAGAGCTAGCGGGCGGTACCGAAACGCTGGTCGGCTCACCGGCGCTGCGGCTGCACAGCCAGGGGAAGATGGCGATGCCGCTGCAGCCGCCGGTCCGCCCGTCGACCCCGACGCCCAACCCGGCCGAAGGCGACACACCGACCGATCCGCCAGCAACCCCTGCCGCGGCGCCACCATCGTGAACAACGTTCGCCCGCATCAACCAACGCGCCGGGCTGCGCGCGGCTTCACGCTCATCGAGCTGCTGATCTCGGTCGCCATCCTGGCGCTGCTGGCGAGCGGCGCCATGACCTTCGTCGATCTCGCCACCAAGCGCAGCCAGGAGCAGGAGCTGCGCGTTGCGCTGCGCCAGATCCGCGAGGGCATCGATGCCTACAAGGCCGCCGCCGACGCGCGCCGCATCGCCAAGGCGGCCGACGAATCGGGCTTCCCGCCGACGCTCGCGGCGCTGACCGAAGGCGTCACCGACGTCGGCAGCGCGAAGGGCAACAAGCTCTACTTCCTGCGCCGCTTGCCACGCGATCCGCTTGCCGATCCGGCACTGCCTGCGGCCGAGACCTGGGGCCTGCGCAGCTACGCCAGCCCGCCCGACGACCCGCAGCCCGGCCGCGACGTGTACGACGTGTATTCGCTCTCGCCGAGAGCGGGCATCGGCGGCCGGCCGTACCGCGAGTGGTGATGGCGCACTTCGCCTTGCTGCGCCGCGGCGGCTTCACCCTCATCGAGCTGATCGTGGTCCTCGCCATCATCGCCAGCCTGCTCACGCTGGCGATGCCGCGCTATCACCACAGCGTCGATCGCAGCAAGGAAGCGGTGCTGAAGCAGGACCTGCAGGTCATGCGCGACGCGATCGACAAGTTCTTTGCCGACCGCGGCCGCTACCCGGCCACGCTCGAGGAACTCGCCGAACGACGCTACCTGCGCAAGGTGCCGCCCGACCCGCTGACCGACAGCAGCACGACGTGGCAGGTCGTTGCGCCGCCGGCCGGTGAAGCCCGTGAAGGCGTCTACGACGTGAAGAGCGGGGCTCCTGGCAAGAGCCTCGAAGGCGAGCCGTACGAAAGTTGGTAGTCGGTGGTGCGCTCTCGTCGAGTTGTCATCGACGCGCCCTAACGTCGCGCATGCGCCACCTGTGGCAGCGACATGTTTCGCCACGCAGCCAAGGCCCGATTCAAGGACGCCCCACGTGAGTTCCCGCCACTGGCTCGACGAACAGGATCGCATGCGTTTTTCCGACGCCGTCGAAGCCTCGTTCGCGGTTTCGAGCCGCCAGCAGTTCTTCGTCTGGAGCCAGAGCACCTTGCAGTCGCTGATCCCGCACGAGATCCTCATCTGCGGCGTCGACGACGGCTCGCGCCAGGGCATGTCGGTGCATCGCTTCAGCGCCAGCCGCTACTTTCGCCAGGAGCAGTTCGACGTCGTCGCCGACCCGCTGCACGGGCTGCTGCCCAAGCTCATGGCCGTGGCCGAGAAGAGCCACGAGAGCATCCTGTTCAGCCCGCGTCTCGAGGGCTCGCCAGGGTGTTCGCCCGACGCTGCGCTGCTGGTTCTCGTGGAAGGCAACGAGATGAAGAACCTGGCCGCGCGGCTGGTCACCGGCACGCGCGGCAAGGTCGAGGCGTTCTACGTCTTCTCGCGCATCTCGCGCGCGCTCGACGAACGCCTCGGCTACCTGACCGAGCTCGTGGTGCCGCACGTGCATCTCACGTTCCTGCGGGTGCTCGGCTCCGAGCGTGAAGAGAGCACGCCCAACACGCAGCGTGCAGGCCGGCTGGTGACGCCCCGCCAGGAAGAGATCCTCAACCTCATCAAGAACGGCAAGACCAACGCGGAGATCGCCGAGCTGCTCAGCTGCAGCCCCTGGACCATCAAGAACCACATCCAGGCGATCCTTCGCAAGCTCGGCTCGAACACGCGCACGCACGCCATCTCGCGCGCGATGACGCTGGGCATCCTCACGCCCGACTGAGCCCCTGCGCCGCACGCGGCGCCCATCTCCCGCTCACACCCGACGGCCGCGACTTCGCGGCCGTTTGCATTTGCGCGCGCCCTGCGCATCCCGGTTGCCATCGACAAGTCGACGTGGCGGGACTAGCTATTTCGGATGGGCTTGCACAACGGCAGCTTCTTGGCGGCGTCACGGCACCGCCTTAACGTCCTTTCACAACGAACGGGGTAGCCGCTTGGCGGCAAACCGGTTCGAGCGTGAAGAAATTCAAGAACCCGGGAGCCGAAATTGGATGTCGACCTGTTCATCAAGAAGATGCCCTCCGCCGTAAAGAAGCTGATCGTTCGCGAGGCCTTCGACAACCGTCGCTCGGTCAACCAGGAAGCCATTGCGCTGCTCGAAGAGGCGCTGGTCCACCGCGTCGAGAGCACCGGCAAGAACCGGCTCCAGGTCGAGGCCATGTTCGAGCGCTTCGCCGAGATGCGGCCCGGCGCCACCGACCCGCTGGGCACCGGCCCGCGCCACGAATCCGCCGTCTGAAATCCGCCGCCTGAATCCGGCCCCAAGACTTTTTTTCGAGAGGTCCGCATGTCGATCCTTCGCCACTCCCTTCCCGCCATTGCCGCCCTGGCCTTCTGCTGCTCGGCCGCTGCCGCTCCCATGTACTCGAGCGTCGCTGCTCCCGGGCGCACCTCGCCGCTGCTGACGCCGCCGGCCGAAGCGCAAGCCTGGTCGGGCGACGCGCTGCGACAGGTGTTCGAGGTGATCGACGCTGCCTCGAGCGGCGCCTCGGGCGCGCGCACGGCGCGCGGGCTCGAAGCGCCCTCGTCCGCCACCGGCGGCACGCCGCGCCAGTCGATCCCCGCGCAGCGCAACCCGCTCTCGACCAACCTGCGCGGCGACTCGGACCTGTTCCTTTGGAATCTGGTCGCGCTGGTGCACGCGCAGCAGGTCAACCGCACGTTCGACCTGGTCGACACCAACCTCACCGCGTTCCTGCCTGCGACCAACGTCGTCTCGCAGGTGCCGCTGCCGGGTGCGTTGTGGCTGCTCGGCGCGGGCCTGGCCGGCCTGGTGGCGTCGGCGCGCCGCCGGCTCGGGATGCAGCGGCCCGTGCGCGGCGCGCTCGCACCGGCCTGAACCGGTGCGCACGCGGGCAGGCGGTGCGCGCGGCTACACCTACCTCGGCCTGATGTTCATCGTCGCGCTGCTGGCGCTGACAACGGCGATGGCGAGCGTGGTCTGGAGCACGGTGCAGCGGCGCGAGAACGAGCGCCAGCTCTTGTTCGCGGGCGAGCAGTTCGCGGCGGCGATCGAGCGCCGGCATGCCCGGCCTGAATCGGCCGGCGCCTACCCGAAACGCCTCGAAGACATGCTGGGCGACACGCTCCATCGCGAGTTGCGCCAGGTCTACCCAGACCCGATGACGGGCCGGCGCGAGTGGGGCTTGGTGCGCGATGTGGCCGGCGGCATCGTCGGCGTGTTCAGCCTCTCGGGCGACGCGCCGCTGCAGCAGAAGCGCTTCACGGGCGCCCGAAGCTATCGCGACTGGCGCTTCATCGCACCGAGCGCCGGCGAGCTCGCGTCGGCCGCGCCAGACCAGCCTGCATCGGCACCGGCGCGATGAAGCGCGGCACGCGATCAGTTGTCACGATGCATCCCGAGAATGCGGGGCCATGCCGGCCACGACGATGCGCCAAGCCCTGACGCTCGCGCTCGCCGCGGCGTGGCTGTGCCTGCTCGCGCATCCGGCAGCTGCGCAAACGGCGCCCCCGGCGGCGCCTGCCTCGGCGCCCGCGACCGCGGCGACCGCGGAGACCACCTTCGATGTCTTCGAGTACCGAATCGAAGGCAACAGCGTTCTGCCGGTCGAGGCCATCGAGCGCGCGGTCTATCCCTTCCTCGGCCCGAAGAAGACGGTGGCCGACGTGGAGTCGGCACGGCTCGCGCTGGAAACGGCGTATCGCGACGCGGGCTACGGCACCGCCGGCGTCGACACGCCCCAGCAGGAGATCGTCGGCAGCGTCGTCGTGCTGCAGGTGGTGCAGGCGCCGGTCGCGCGGCTGCGCGTGGTCGGCTCGCGCTACTACTCGCAGGGCCGAATCCTCGCGGCGGTGCCGGCGTTGGCCGAGGGAGAGGTGCCCAACTTCAAGGCCGCCGGCGAACAGCTCGCATTAGTCAATCGAAGTAATTTCGACCGCCGCGTGACGCCGCTGCTGCGACCAGGCAAGGCGCCGGGCACCACCGAGGTCGACCTGATGGTAGAAGACAAGCGGCCGCTGCACGCCGCCCTCGAGCTCAACAACAAGAGCAGCCCGAACACCACGGCCTCGCGGCTGGTGGGCTCGGTGAGCTACGACAATCTTTGGCAGCGCGACCACAGCGTCGGCCTGCAGGCGCAGGTCTCGCCGGAAGACACGAGCGAGGTGAAGGTGTTCTCGGCCTCGTACAGGCTGCCGCTCGGCGACGGCCTCGTCGTGCTCTCGGCGATCCGCTCGAACAGCAACACCGTCACCAACGTCGGCGCCACCTCGGTGTTCGGGCGCGGCAGCATCTACGGGCTCCGCCGCATCGCCTTCCTCGAGGGCAGCGACACCTTCTCGCACTCGCTCAACTTCGGCGCCGACTACAAGAGCTTCAGGGAGAGCGTGAGCGTCGGCGTGGACCAGGGTTTCGAGACCCCGGTGCACTACCTGCCGTTCAGCCTCGGCTATGCGATCTCGCGAACCGACAAGCAGGGCAGCTGGCAGGGCGGCGCCGGCGTGGTCTTCGCGTTGCGCGGGCTGGCGAGCTCCGAGCCGCAGTTCGCCGACAAGCGCTTCACGGCACAGAGCAACTTCTCGATCTTCAAGGCCGACGTGGCGCGCACCCAGCAGCTGCCGTTCGGCCTCACGCTCTACGGCAAGCTCGAAGGCCAGCTGAGCGAGCAGGCGCTGATCAGCAACGAGCAGTTCGTGGCCGGCGGCGTAGACAGCGTGCGCGGCTACCTCGAGGCCACGGCCGTCGGCGACAAGGCCTTGCGCGGCACCCTCGAGCTGCGCAGCCCGAACTTCGCCAAGGAAGGCTGGGGCTGGGTCGGCGGCTTGCGCGCACACGCCTTCGCCGAAGGCGCCGGCCTCTGGCTCAACTCGCCGCTGCCGGGTCAGAAGGCGCGCTTCGGCCTGCTCGGCACCGGAGTGGGCATGCGTCTGCAGGGCAAGGAGGGCGGATCGCTCTCGCTCGATGTCGGCTTGCCGCTGCGCGACGTCGGCAGCACGAAGAAGGGCGATGTACGCGTGCACGCCAGCGGCGCGATCGAGTTCTGATGTGAACGTGCCGGTCACCGCTGCACGTGCCGTCGACGGCATCGGACGCCTGCGTGAAGCCGAGCGGCTGATCGGTGCCGGCCGTGCCGCCGATGCCGAGCCGCTGGTGCGCCCGCTGCTGCATCAAGATGCTTATCGAGGAGCGGCCGAAGGGCTGCTCGCGATCATCGCGCTCGCTGTCGGGCAGACCGATCGCGCATTGGCCCATGCGCGTTCGGCAATGGCCGCCGAGCCGCGCGTCGCGCGGCACCCGTTCGTGCTCGGCCGTGCACTCAAGGTCGCCGGCGATCGTGACGGCGCTGCGGCGGCCTACGACATCGCGCTCGCGATCGACACGAACTACGCTGAGGCGATGGTGAGCCTGGGCATCGTGAAGAAGGACGGCGGTGACCTCGAGGCCGCCGTCGCGCTCTACGACCGCGCCCTGCGCCTGCGCCCTTCGCTGGCCGCGGCGCACGCGAACCGGGCGCACGCGCTGGCCTTGCAGGCCGAGAGGCGATTGAAAGACGGCGTCGATGCGCGCCCGGGCGCCGACGTGCTCGATGCGCAGGGCAGGGCGGTCTCGCTCGACGTGCGCAACCCGCAGTTGCACCGCAACTACGGCGTGTTGCTGCGCCAGGCCGGCCGCCTGCGCGAGGCCATGGCCGCCTTCAACGCGGCGCTCACGCTCGACGCGCGGGACCTCGAGTCGTGCCTCGGCCTCGGCGCCACGCTCGGCGATCTGGGCGGCGTGGCGCTCGAGAGCGAGTGCTACGCGAAGTGGCTGGCCGCCAACCCGCCGAGCGCGCCGGTGATGCGTGCGCTGGCCGGCTCGCTCACTTTGCTCGGTGATGCCGACACGGCGCTCACCTGGGCCGAGCGCGCTCTCGCGATCGATGCCGACGCCATCGGCCTCATGCAGTGCGCGAGCGTGCTGCAGCAGTTGCGCCGCGTGGAAGAAGCGCAGGCGCACAGCCGACGCGCGCTCGACGAGGCCAGCCGCATGCCCGAGATGTATGCGCCACACCTGCTCGGCCTGAATTACGTGTGCGAAGAGCCTGCCGTGCTCGCGGCCGAGCACGAGGAGTTCGGCGCGCAGCTGCCGCTGCCGTTCACGCGGCCGCCGCGCCGCACGCGCACGGCTGGAGACCGCCTGCGCATCGGCTACGTGTCGGGCGACTTCGTGCGCCACTCGGTGGCTTACTTCATCGAGCCGCTGCTCGAGCACCACGACACCGAGCGCTTCGAGGTCGTGTGCTATCACAACAACCCGCGCAGCGACCACTTCACCGCACGGTTGCAGGCGCACGGCCATCGCTGGGTCGAGTGCGCAGGCATTTCCGACGACGCGCTGGCGCGGCAGATACGCGCAGACGGCATCGACGTGCTCGTCGACCTCTCGGGCCCGACCGCGCGCTCGCGCCTGCTCATGTTCGCGCAGTCGCCCGCGCCGCTGCAGCTCGGCTACCTCGGCTACCCCACGCGCAGCGGCGTGCCGGCGATCGACTTCCGCATCACCGACGGCGTGATCGACCCCGAAGGCGAGGCCGAGCCCGCCACCGAGCGGCCGCTGCGCCTCGGCCCCACGATGTTCGCGTTCCGGCCCGACGCTGCGCCCGAGCTCGCGGCACCGCCCATGCTGCGCAACGGTCACGTCACCTTCGGCTCGTTCAACAACACCGCCAAGATCACCGACCGCACGCTGGCGATGTGGGCTGCGGCGATGGTGGCCGTGCCCGGCTCGCGGCTGCTGCTCAAGGCCGCGTCGATGGGTCAGGCCTCGGTGCGCGCGGGCATCGAACGTGTGATGGCAGCGCACGGCGTCGGCGCGGAGCGGCTCGACCTGCAGCCGCGCCGCGACGGCGACCTGGACCACCTTGCCCTCTACAACGAGATCGACATCGCGCTCGACACGTATCCGTACAACGGCGCCACCACCACCTGCGAGGCGCTCTGGATGGGCCTGCCGGTGGTGAGCCG
>Ga0209512_1002437_pt1 | contig 19798 bp, 9 predicted proteins | sample frozenSSSSmetaG_FD_184142 | JGI IMG/M metagenome (GOLD analysis project Ga0209512, IMG submission 184142) | Glacier valley bacterial and archeal communities from Borup Fiord, Nunavut, Canada, to study Microbial Dark Matter (Phase II) -... | ecosystem: Environmental > Aquatic > Freshwater > Ice >... | reverse complement strand
CGATTCCAGCTACACCAACAATCTCAGCAGGTGGATCAACAACGTTCTGTTCTGGTGGAAATGTGGTGTTAACTTCTTCATCTGCAACTGGAAATCTCTGGTCGAATGGTGCAACAACACAATCCATCACTGTTACTGCTTCTGGAACATTTACTGTAACAGTTACAAATGGCGGTTGTAGTTCAGGTGCTTCTGCCAATGAAATTGTAACCGTGAACACAACTCCTGCAACACCAACAATTGCTGCAAGTGGTGCAACAACGTTCTGTGCAGGTGGTTCAGTTGTTCTTACTTCTTCATCTGCTACAAATAATCTTTGGTCAACAGGTGAAACAACACAGTCGATTACCGTTTCAGCGTCTGGATCGTTTACTGTTTCAGTCGACAATGGTTTATGTACATCTCCGCTTTCAGCTGCAACAGTTGTAACAGTGAATGCGATTCCAGCAACACCAACAATCTCAGCAGGTGGTGCAACAACTTTCTGTTCGGGTGGAAATGTCGTGTTAACTTCTTCATCCGCAACTGGAAATCTTTGGTCGAATGGTGCAACAACACAATCCATTACTGTTACTGCTTCTGGAACGTATTCTGTTACTGTTACCAATGGCGGTTGTAGTTCTGCTATTTCAGCCAATGAAATTGTAACGGTAAACCCAACTCCTGCAACACCAACAATTGCTGCAAGTGGTGCAACAGCATTCTGCATAGGTGGTTCGGTAGTACTTACTTCGTCTGCTGTAACAGGAAATCTTTGGTCAACGGGTGAAACAACACAATCGATTACTGTTTCGACTTCTGGATCGTTTACTGTTTCTATTAACAATGGTTTATGTACTTCACCACTTTCAGCTACAACAGTTGTAACAGTGAATGCACTGCCTTCAACTCCATCCATTAGTGTGAGTGGAGAGACTGAATTTTGTTCAGGTGATAACGTCGTATTGACTTCTTCATCTAATTCGAACAATGTTTGGTCAAATGGAGCAACGACACAATCCATTACCGTTTCTACATCAGGAACTTATTCTGTAACAGTTAATAATGCTGGATGTATTTCACTTCCTTCTGCTGACCAATTAGTAACAGTTATTCCAACTCCTGCAACTCCAACCATTACAGCTGGTGGACCAACTGTTTTCTGCGCTGGTGGGAGCGTTGTGTTGACATCATCTTCAGCAACTGGAAATACGTGGTCGAACGGAGCTACAACTCAATCGATCACAGTTACAACCTCAGGTTCTTATACTGTATTTGTAACGAATGGAACCTGTTCCTCTCTTAATTCCACTCCAAAAATAGTTACTGTTACGGCACTTCCTGCAACTCCAACGATTTCAGCTGGTGGACCAATAACATTCTGTTCTGGTAGTAGTGTTGTATTGACTTCTTCTTCAGCAACTGGAAATCTTTGGTCGAATGGTGCAACAACACAATCGATCACTGTTACCACTTCAGGAACCTATTCTGTAACAGTTACCAATGGAAGTTGTAGTTCCCTTGCTTCGAATGGAACAACAGTAACAGTCAACCCATTACCAGTAGCACCAACTTTATTAACAGGGACTACCGGATCGTTTTGTGCAGGTGGAAGTACCGTTTTGACATCCTCTGCAACTAGCGGGAATGTTTGGTCAACTGGAGAAACGACACAATCTATTACCGTTTCAACAGCAGGTACCTACTCGGTTCATCTTGTCAATGGTTTTGGTTGTTCATCAACTTTAGCAACAGCCAATATCAGTTCTATTGCACTTCCAGCTGCTCCTTCCTTATCTGTATTGAGCGGAACGACTGTTTTTTGTGATGGTGGAACAGTAGAAATTGGTTCTTCTTACCCTTCTGGGAATTTGTGGTCGAATGGTGAAACAACTCAAACAATAGTAGCTACAATGTCTGGAAATTATTCAGTTACTTATACCAATGGTAGTGGCTGTATATCTGATCCATCTCCTGAAATTACGGTAACTGTCCACCCTACTCCAGCGGCTCCAATCATTACTGTTGGCGGACCAACAACCTTTTGTTCTGGTGGAAATGTAACGTTGACTTCTTCACAAGCAACTGGGAATAGCTGGTCAAATGGAGCAACAACCCAATCGATCGTAGTGACAAACCCTGGAACCTATTCAGCAATTTATGTCAATAGCAATGGTTGTGCTTCTACCACATCTATTTCCACTAGTATTACAGTCCTTCCAAATCCTGTAACACCAACAATTTCAGCAAATGGACCGACAGCCTTTTGCATCGGTGGATCTGTACTATTAACTGCTTCATCTCCAACGAATATTGTATGGTCAACTGGTGCAACAACTCAATCAATTACAGCATCAACGACCGGTAACTATACAGCAACTCTAACTGGTGGCAATGGATGTACATCAACAAGTTTACCTATTAGCGTGACTTCATCTGCTGTTCCTCCAACACCTGTTATTACATCAAGTGGATCTACTGATATATGCATTGGGAATTCAGTGACTCTCACATCTTCTGGGGAATCGAATACGTGGTCAACTGGCGACACCACACCTTCAATTGTCGTTTCTTTAGCAGGAACATACACCGTTATATCGAGTGTTTCAAGTTGTCCATCAGCTGTTTCTTTACCAACAATCGTTACAGTAAATCCATCGCCTGCTGTTCCAACTATTGTGGCTAGTGGCCCATTGACTTTTTGTGAAGGTGAAGATGTTTCCTTGTTTTCTTCTTCCACCGTACAAAACACATGGTCGAACTCAGAAGTAGGGCAAGTAATCACCGTTTCAGAAAGTGGAATGTATACCGTAACAACCGCCAATTCTTTTGGGTGCACCTCCACTTCTTTGCCTACTGAGGTAGTTGTGAATGAACTTCCTTTAGTTACACTCAATGGTTTGGAAACAATGTGTAGTTATGTCGAATCAGTTACATTAACAAGCGGTTTGCCAGCTGGAGGTACTTATAGTGGTAATGGTGTTAACAATGGCATTTTCACTACATCAGTTGCAGGTGTTGGACCAACGATCATTACCTACACTTATCAAGATGCCAATGGTTGTGAAAATACTGCACAATCAGCCTTATTAGTGGAAGATTGCGCGGCAATTAGTGAACTGAATGCTGAGTTATTCAATGTGTTTCCGAATCCATCTATTGGGATTTTCACCTTTACTTCATCAGATAAATTGATTCATTCGATTAAAGTATACGATGCAATGGGGAAATTTATAATGGAACAAAAGGTTGAAGGGTCACATGAAATGCTTGTAGATATGACTTCATTCCCGAATGGAGTTTATCAAGCTGAAATACAATCAGAAGATCTAATTGAACGTGTTTCACTGGTTATTAACCGATAGAATTGGCTTAATTAGTTTTAAACGGTCAAAACCTATTTAAAAAAAATCAAGATGCGTCATCAAACGATTTTCAATTGTTGTTCATTTCTGTTAGCTTTATTCATTGCTCAAAATGGACATTCCCAAACTTCCGTTTCAACCATCGCTTTTGGTTCATGTGGCCACCAAGATCATCCATTACCTGTATTTGATGTAATCGTAAAACACAATCCCGATTTATTCATTTTTCTTGGTGATAATATTTATGGTGATTCGCACAACATGGATACGCTTAAAGCAAAATACAGTCGATTGGCTGCAAAACCATCGTTTCAGCATTTAAGAGATTCAACACCCATTATTGCAACGTGGGACGATCATGATTTTGGACAAAACGATGCAGGGAGACATTATCCGTTTAAAGCAACTTCCAAAGAGATATTCCTCGATTTTTTCAATGAACCAGCCAATTCAGAACGTAGAAAACACAAAGGTGTCTACACTTCTTATTATTATGAAACCAATGGAAAGGTATTGCAAGTCATTTTGTTAGATGGACGCACTTTTCGAGATGATTTACTTCCGTACGACGGATCATTGGATGCCAACAAACGCTATTTCTACGATCTTGATTATGTACCACATACTTCACCCGATTCCACTTTGTTGGGAGAAGAACAATGGCGATGGTTAGAAAATGAATTGAAGCAACCAGCCGATTTGCGCATTATTGGTTCTGGCTCGCAATTCGGAATTGAATTCAATGGTTATGAAGCTTGGGCAAACTTTCCCAACGAACAACAACGGTTGTTGGAACTCATTCGTACCACTAAAGCCAACGGCGTACTGTTTCTTTCTGGAGATGTCCATTATGCAGAAATATCGAAATTACAAGCGCCTAATCTCTACCCTATTTACGATGTGACTTCCAGCGGATTGTCATCTAAATGGAAATTTGCTTGCCCCAATAACAACCGCATTGAAGGACCAGTTATGGAAAATCACTTTGGTTTAATGACCATTGATTGGCAACAAATCGATCCGACGATCAAAATGGAAATCATTGATGTAAGTGATAATCAGCGTGTGGAATATACGATTCGTTTGTCGGAGATTGGGTTTTAGTGGATGTGAGTTTAATTTAAGTTGCTAAACTATTAGAATCAATAGTGAAAACAGTGTTTTTCTACCTTGAATTCAAGTACTAATCACCTAACATGAATTTTACCTTAAATGTGTATTTTGCAGTAACCAGTTGTCCGTTAAGTATACCTGGTAACCAGTTATCTGGAATTTTCTTTACAACTCTTAGAGCCTCTTCATCACATCCTCCGCCAATTCCTTCTTGAACACTATGATCAGTAGCTTTTCCGTTTTTATCTATAAAGAAAGTGATCAGAACTGTACCACTTATTTCATTTTCCATTGCTTTATCGGGATAGTTCATGTTCGTTATCAGCATAGCTTTTTTTACTTCACCATCCCCGCCGATATACATTGGAGGGCGATCCAGTTCTATTGATACGATTCCAGTATCGGTTTTTATATCATACTGTTTCGTAGTATCTGTGTTTGCATAATACAAGAGTTCTTTCGTGTCGTAGTTATAAGTTTGGCTCAGAGTAACATTTCTGTCATAAAAATCCCAGATACCAATTCTTTTATCCAAATAATAGTTCCCTTTACTTCTAATTGTACTTTTATTGTCAATCCAAAAATACTCTGTCCAGATACCAGTTTTCAAGTCATTTTTATAAGCCCCCTGATTTTTGATCGCCTTGGTTCTCCAAAAATATTCTGTCCAGATACTGTCTTTTTTGTCGTTCTTATAATAACCTTTGATAACAAGGCAATTCCTGTATCCTAGCTGTTTATAATTCCCACACCGTACAGCCGTATCCGACTTGAGCACTGAATATTTTTCCGTATACCATGGGTTCTCGTGCTTTACCGTTACTTTTTTAGTTTCCTGAGTGTGGGCAAACAAGGTCATTATTACATAAAATCCTGCTAAAATGTGTTTCATGATTTTCACTTTTCAGGAGTAAAGATATGATTCCATGTCGAGTTGTCTTTCCTTTTGTGTGCAAGTCACCAAAAGTCGATTGGGAAATTGGAATTCCCCTAAATTCTTTCTCATTTAAATAGAGAGTCAAATGGATATGATGTAACTTTGATTTGCGTCTTGCTTTAAATCTATTGGTGGTTTCTTCAGATTCAGTTAAATCTTTACCTGTATTTCGCCACCGTTTGTTTCCCAATCATTTGAGATAAGGACGAATGTGTTTTCCCCATTCACCACCTCGAAAAGTCCCTTTGTGGTAGATTTTATTCAGATTGCTCATGTTGTAATTATTTGATTACGACAACTATTATCCAACTCAAATCTCACGAATAATCCCATTTTCATCCGTGCTTTCTAAGAATGAACTAAACTCAGAATTAGCAATGGACAGATTGTTTTCGACCGCCCACATAACTTTCGGTAATACGCGCATTTCTGTTCCTTTTTGTTCACATAAATCGATACATAACACGGGGGATTCATCAGACTCTAAAGAGTATGTATCGATCACAAAAATGATAGGATGAGCATAATCTTCAGGAAGTAAATCAATGATCTGAGTTGAGTTAAGATTTTCAAACTTTCGATCACTTAAAAACTCAACATAAGCTTGAAACCCATATTCTGGATCCGGAGTTAAAATTTCGGCACAGAGCTTCTCCCATTCTCTTTCGTTGGAAAAATCAGTCCTTAAAACGAGCACATCCTCAGTAGTTGGAATTAAAATCATTTGAAAAGAAATGAAGATGGAAGTTTATTAAAAAGCGAAAATAAAGTATTTTCTTGAATCATTGTTTTCGTTTTATTTCAATCAGTATTCATAATTCATTTGCCTTTCTACTTCGTCCCCCAAATCAGCACAAAAATAGAATCGGAATTTTTAGTCATTATCCAACCCTCGAGCGATTCAAACCTATTTTTCCTGGTTTACTTCAGAAGCCCATCCATGTTCTGATCGCCTCCATTTTTATCGATGTTTGGGCCGTCGGATTCCATTTTCTCATACCTTCCGAACGAATAAGACACCTTGAACCAAATGATTCGTGTGTCGTCCTTGCTGTAATTAACAAGGTTCAGGTTTGGATACGAAATTTGTACCGTCGTTTGATAGGTATTGAAAATATCTTCAAACGAAAGCGATGTTTTTAACTTCTTGTTTAAGAAATCTTTCGTGAACACGACTTCTAGTGCAGATCGTGGTTTGGTTAACTGGTAGATCTGGTACGTTCCTTTCATCGCGATATAATAATCCACGTTCATACGAATTCCCAGTGGTAGTATAAATTGCGATGACACACCGTAATTCCACATTGCTTTATTCGGAGTCGTGTATTCCAAATCAGAAACGGTCGTTTTTGTACGCTCTGTGTAGAGATACATGTAATTAATCTTGTCAATGTCAATCGCTTTGTTGAAAAACTCCAACCCTTCTTTAAACATTCCAAAAGGGATCGGAATGGAGAAGAAATACGTTAGCGCATTCACATTGTTGTACGTCCGAAACGTTTGCACCGTTTGCAATGAATTCGGTTCAACGATCAGTTCGCTGATATTCAGCGTTTGAGAGTGGGAATAATCGACTGACAGTTCTAGGTAATCAAACACGGTGAATTTTACTTCGACATTACTGAAAAAATTAGGATTCAGCAGTGGATTACCAGACGATGAATTGTAATTATCATAATAACCCGAGTTGTTCGGATCGAACTGACTGTAGGACGGAATGCCGATCTTTCGGGCGTAGGTCGCGATGAGATTTATGTCGGGGGAAATTCGGTAGATCGCATTGAGGGAAGGGAAAAAGTTGAAGTAATGATTGCTCTTGGGTGCAGTATAGGTCGATTTCCGATTGAGGTTGAAATTTTCTGCTCGCAGGCCGCCGCCAATAGATATTTTTTTTCCGATACCTTTTTTCAACTCGACATAAGCTGCCACGTTGTCTTCCAAGTAATCGAAATCGAGCATAGAAATATAAGTCTGATCCTGAAAGATCGCATCAGTTGACGCAGATAAATTATACAAGCCAAGGCTGTTGGCGAACAACCGACTGTATTTGAATCCGCCTTGAAGATAGAATTTATGCTTTTGGAATGGAATCGAAAGATCAGCCCGCGCGTAGAATCTGTTCAATTTCAGTTCGTTGTTTAATAGGCTGTAATCATTTGTGTCAGATTGGCGCTGAATGGTTTGTGTATTTCTGCTCTGGGAATAATCCGAGTAAAAAGCTGTCAATTCCAGCGTACGTTTTAGCGTATCGAATTGGGTTTTGTATTTTAGAATGAATTCATTACTGAGACCATCCGATTTCGACTGGTAGTCATTCGAATAATTGACAGCTGGTGATAGTTCATTACTTAAACTGTTGGAATTTCCCAAGCTGCGATTGTTATTGATGGAGCAATTGTAGTTCACGTTGATATTCGATTTGGCATTCAGCTTGTAAGTAAAAGAAGGCTTGAAATAGTAGAAACCATTGACATTCTTTTCCTGTCGGTCCGAAAGTAGCTGTGCTGTAGGGTTGAACGTCGTGAAGTTCTTGGAATAAGTACTGTGGAATGATCGTTCGAAATAAGAATAGCCAGTTTGAACTTGCCAGCTGTATTTTTTGTTCTTACCGCTCAGCAGTAATGAGGGAAGCAATTTGTTGTTCGCATTAAGCCCGTAATTCAATGTGATTGTTCCAGAAATCCATTTGCTCACTCTCGAAAGGCTTACAACGTTAATAATCGCACCGCTGACGTTTGCATCGTAGGAAGCTCCAGGATTTGAAATAATCTCAATACTTTCCACAGACGAAGCTGGAAGGCTTTTCAACAAATTGATCAGGTCATCGCCTGAAAGATTGCTAGGAATTCCTTCGAAATAAATACTAGCATTTTTCCCACCAACCGCAAATCCGCCACCGGGATATGGAACAACCCCTGGGATTTTCAGAATAGCGTCATAAATGCTGCTGACAGTAAGGATCGGATTGTCTTTCACGGTGATTGTTGTTTTATCCGCATCGACCTGAATAAAACTGCGTTTGATCCCAGTGATCGTAACTTCCTCTAATTGGTCATTTTTCTTTACCAATTCCAATCGTTTCAAATCGATGATTTCAGGAGAATCTTCCGAAACAGTAAAAGACACAGCGATTTCTTGAAAATTTTTAGCTCTGATAACCAAATAGTAGAGACCCATCGACTTTGGAAAATCAGTTTCGGCGTAACAATCAATTAATGTATCGCTTTTCACTAGAGAATCGCTACTTTCCGTTACGTAGTATAACAGTAACTTTTTCTGGACTGAAGGACAACTTTCGTCTGCTGAAAAAAGAGAAAAGCTCAATTTTTGCGTTTGTCCGACTACGAAAAACGAATAGATCAGTAAAAATCCAGTGAGTAGAAATTTAAACATAGAGGGGTTTTCAAGTACTGTAATAGTCGCGAATATCACGAATATTGGTGAAACTTGTTATACAATAAGCAAACTAACATTGGTTACAGAATGGATTTACCGATGGTCAAGATCATCCATTTAGTGAGAAAACAATCGGTTACAAACTATGATCCGTTGAAATCAAAATTGGAGTCGAAGCAGGAGGCTAATGTCCATCGAATGATTCTAAGGCTTTAACTAACTTTTTACGTAAGTAGGTTCAAAAGTCGAATCGATAAGACAAATTAGAGCTTTCTTGTTTGGTCAATTATACTGTGCGTTTTTTATCATCTGGTACTTATCGTGTCCTTTTCCGCCATAAGAAATATTGAAGTCAATTATCCATTGCCCATCTATTTTTTGACCACTTACATGACCTTTATGAATCCGGTAGAATCCATCATCTTTATTGAAATAGTGTTGCCAGACTTCGCAGTTGAGATGAGTATAAATTTCTTCATCCCAATAGTCAAAGGATGAGAACGTATCGATAATTTCAAGGATGAACTGTTTGGTGTATTTCGAGTTTCTAAAAACACTTTTTGGTAATTCATGTTCCTCGCCGTAAACCTCGTGAATAGTGCTAAATGTAGTATCAAATGGTTCGGTAGCTTTATTGAAATCATCTTGATGTTTTAGGATTAATTTGGTATTTGGAGCATGGGTGTTTTGACTCACTTCCCATTTATGATTATTCTCTTTGCTACAAGCAAACACAGAGCAAATAGTAATTAATAATAGGATTATTTTTCGCATATAGTTTTAACGGATTCGCTCAACCTTTATTGCCACTAAACGTTCTCTTAAATACGGTGAAAAGAGTCGGTCTAGATTCGCAGTCAAATCCCCAATCATCTTAAACAACATTGGGGAAAGCTCGTCTACCTTTCAATAAAATTGGATGAACTCTTCTTCATTAAAGGATTCAATCATTTCGCATGAATATGTCATGCTATACTGCTTATAGACTTTCCGCAACATTTTCTACATTTACACTATGGATAAACTGATCTCAGCACTAGCACTTGTCTTTCGAAAGCAGTGGCTCCTCCCCTTGTTGCTTCTCGCTCCTATTTGCATGCAGGCGCAATCGCGCAATACCACTGTGAGACAGCTGAATTCCATCATCGATTACATGGATGCGAGTAGCAGAATCAATCTTTTGCTGTATTGGGACATTCAACAGTTTGCCGAAGGATATCTTCATAGCTCGGCTCTGAAACACAACGATAATTACTGGTGGACGCATTCCCATCCGGGTGGCAGGATCGGTCCTTTTAACGAAGACAAGGGGCGATTTCCGGAATTGCACGTAGACAACGAGGGAATGATCTCCGATTTTGAGTACGAATTATATCCCGTGCTGGTTGAAAGAGAAAACGTCAACAAATTGCTCGCCGACAAATTTTTCAATGACAAACCTGCTGTCAAAGGGGCACTGACTGAGTTTAAAACGACAATGGATAGCCTGATTGTGCTACATCAAAAGCTGTATAACTACGTAACTACAACAACCTATAAAACCGACTCGGAATTTAAAACAGCGCTTGCTATTATCGAGGAGACTTCGCAGATCCTTGACAGCTATTATGTTCGAGCCAACGCATTGTATACTTCGGTTGAAACGTATTACAAAACGCTTTCTGTTTTAAAGACACAGCAAAAGATCATAGTTGCAAAAGCAGAGCTCGACCTGTGCAAAAATCACATCAACAAATGGGCCAACGAGCTGTACAACAACATCAACAATACACCCGAAAATGATCGAATACTTCATCAATTGAACGATGCGTCCCTTTCGAAAGATTCGGTTCTTTTTTACAATACGTATGGATACGGTGTGAGCAATAACGGAGCAATGCCACACACGCGTTACACTATTTTCTTTGGCATGATGAAATCGACCTTGTACTGGTATGCAAAGGATAAATTGCATTATCCGTCCTTCATGACAAAGCGCGATATCGATTACAACGAGTTCGTAGACCGCATTCACTTGTATGTGGAAGACTACAATGATTTCATTGAATGTTCAGACGGCAAGCAATTGTCCGAAAACATGGACTATTCAATGAAAATGGCTGCAAGAATCGGCGTTGATACCAACCAGAACGTACAATTGAAATGGCCACGAAAAAGTTATATGTTTCATTTTGTTCAGGAAGAAAAAGTCACACATTCCGATACCATCCTTGTTGTCGTAAAAGATACGGTTGTTACCAGCCATCAACAGCTCATTAACGATGCCGCACCGCATCACATGGTCTTTCTATTAGATGTTTCTGCTTCGATGAACGAACCAGGAAAACTGGATCTATTAAAAGATGGTGCAAAATACCTTGTGAAACTGCAACGAAGCAGCGATCGCATTTCACTCTTGACCTTTTCAGAGCATAGTCAGACCTTGCTCAACAATGTTCCCTGCGATGAAAAAGAAGCGATCAATCATCAGATCAATAAGTTGCATACACACGGTTCTACAAATGCCGACGAAGGAATTCGAGCCGCCTTTGAAATTGCCGATAGCAACCTGATCGTATCAGGTAGCAACAAAATCATCCTCGTAACTGACGGGAAGTTCGATCTCGATGGCAAAACACTTAAATTGCTGAAACGGTTTCAACAGGAAAATGTGGAGCTTGTGATTCTGCTCCTTGGCTCAACCGAAAATCCTTCGTTGTCAGAAGAACTCGATAAACTAGCGAAAAAAGGCAACGGACGGTTTTATGCGGTGAATGGGGAGACGCTGCATGATGTGTTAATCAAAGAAGCGGTGGATTGAGAGGGAGGATTGGAATGAAGATCCGTTTTGATAGTGTTTTCTTTCCTTATGTTTTAGTGGTGAGTTTTGAGGATGACCACAAAATTAGAATCACATTTTCTTTAGTAGCAATTAGATTCTTTTAAGCTCGATCCAATTATTGTATGTCCCTTCACTCCCAAGTCCTTTAGCATATAATTCACCTCCTTCTTCTCTCAAAAAGAACATTGGATTTACCGTATCACAAAATTCGTCGTTGCCTATGTAATACAATTCCAGAATATGATTTTTTTCTACTGCCTTATAAGTCCCGTTGCATTGAATTGGCTCATGGTATGTGTTGGTTTCCAATTGTATAAATTCGTTTGTAATGCTAAAAGTGTAATCAATGCTTGCCATTCCTGTCATTGTTTCATCTGTCTCTACATCTATGGAAAATGTTCCGATGTATTTTGCATTGATAGAGGTTGTTATTTCCTTTTTTACATTCTGTTCAAGATCCTTAACCTCTCGTTCTTTACTCAGAACAGGAATGGGTTTTCTTTTTTCAATACTGAAAGGCTTTACTTCAGGATTTTTGGCAGATTCTCGAATCAATAGAAAGATGAGAATGTATAAAACACCAAGGCAGAATAAGATTAGTGTTCGGATCTTTAGATTCATTAGAGCAAGTTTTAATTAAAGATAAAAAAGAGAACTGCTTTGACAATACAGAAACTGATTGAAAATCAGAATGATATAAGAACAAAATGGGAAGCGGAATGAAAATGATGCTTCTTATTCTGTTTTTGTGTGCAATTCGGTCCAGAACAAGAACCAGCAGTGTTAGACTAATAACGTTTTCGTTTCACATTTAGTGCACCACCAATATTTGGAGGTTTCGTCTTGCATCTGCATTCTATATTTATACCGACAATCTGGACAATGCGACTCTAAAGATTCATCCTCAAAGGCGTTGTAACCACAGTCCAAACAATGCCAGATTGTTAATGAAGAAACTTCGTGATCATTATGCCATGAAAAACGATCTTCTAAACAGTTTGGACATTTATGTAATGACATTACTTTAATTTGAAAATTTAAATGTAACTGAATTCCGCTTTCTATTCTCACTCGCTCTGAAAATAAGGAGAAGTGCCTCTACTGCAAAAAAATAAGAGACCATTCAGAAAGCGTGAGTTGGAGTGTGAGTATTGAGGTGCGCACAAAAAAAATAATAGTAAACTCCTTCAGTACATTCGGTTCCATCAGAAGTTTTACCGTCCCATGAAAAAGGAAGATTCGAATAGAAAACCCGATTTCCCCATCGGTTCACAATAGTTATCGACCCTTCTTAGTAGAAATTTTGTCTTGACTTGCATTCGGACAAAGAAAAAGCATCATTCCAATAGGAATGAGACCTTCAAACATTTTGTGCGCAATTCGGTACAGAAGTAGAAACAGAAACGACCCCTTAGTTTTTAATAATTTTTTTTGTCACCAAACCTTTCGGAGTAGTGAATTCGAAGAAGTAAATTCCGTCTGCAAAGTTTATAAGTGAAACCTGTTGTCCCGAATTGATACTTTGACTCGTCAGTGATTTACCCTGTGAATCAAAGATTACAAGGATTACATGCGAACCTTCGAATTGAATGCTAACCAAATCTTGTGTTGGGTTTGGAACTAGTGTGATATTCATTAAACTTTGCTCTTGCAATCCCATGTAATCAATCGTAACACAATTCGATGTATCGGAACAACCTGCATTAGACGTTCCAATCACAGCATAAGGCCCATTTACCGTAACTAAAAAAGTCTGTGATGTCGCACCTGCAATTGCATATCCAGTTGAACAATCAAGCCATTGATAGGTATTCGCGGAAGACGTGGTGATGGTTGCATCGTTGTTATCGATCAACGTCATGTTTGGTGACGTGTTAATCGTCAAATTCAACGTTAATGTGGAATCACAGCCAGCAGTATTCGTAAGGTTTTGAAGGTATGTTCCACTCGCCGTATACGTTTGACCATTCAGGGTATACGAATCACATTCAGTTTGAGTGATCGAACTGGTGGTTGAGTAGGTAATCGTTAAGTTCAAGGTCAGCGTTGAGTCACAACCTACTGCATTTGTCAACTGTTGAATGTAGGTCCCGCTTGCTGTATACGTTTGACCGTTCAAGGTATACGAATCACATGCTGTTTGAGCAATCGAATTCGCAGTAGCGTTAGTGATGGTTAAATTCAGTGTCAAGGTAGAATCACAGCCCGCCACATTAGTCAGATGTTGAATGTATGTTCCGCTTGAAGTATACGTTTGACCATTGAGTGTATAGGAATTACATGCAGTTTCAGCCATTGATGCCGAAGTGGCATTATTGATAATTAGATTTAAGGTCACTGTTGAATCACAACCATTAACAGCACTCAATACGTGTGTATATGCGTTTGAAGTGGTGTATGTCTGACCATTCCAGGTATAGGAGTAGCAAGCTGCTGTAGCGAACGAGCTCACAATTTCTGCAGGTTCTGTTACCGAAGGAGAAAGGGTCTTGACGCATCCATTTGAATCAGTGATTGTAACAGAATATATTCCCGAAGTCAGACCAGTTCTGTCTTCTGTAATAACACCACCGTCCCAATCAAAGGTATACGGTGAAGTTCCACCACTAGGAGTTAAATCAACTTCACCATTAGAATCGCCAAAGCAGTTAAGGTTAGTAGCAGATGCTGAAGCATCAAGTGCTGAGGCTGGTTGATTAACTGTGGTATTAAAAATCGCACAACCATTCGCATCCGTAATCGAAACCGAATAACTACCAACCGGAAGTCCTATTCGATCCTCGGTAGTTACGCCATTACCCCAATCGAACGTATAAAAGGATGTTCCGCCACTTGGTGTGATATCAATTTCACCCGTTGAACCACCAAAGCAACTCACATTTGTAATGCTAGTTGTAACGGAAATTGTGGATACTGGAATTGTTATTGTTATGTTGAGTGTTGTTGCACAGCCATTTGCATCACTAATGGTTACTGAATAGGTTCCGTCTACAAGTCCTGTTCTATCTTCTGAAGTAACACCATTACCCCAGTCAAAAGAATAAGGTGTCGTTCCTCCAGTTGGAGTTAAATTGATTGCTCCATTTGAACCTCCAGCACAACTTACATTAGTAACAGTTGCGGAAGGAGAAATAGAGGGACAGGTAATTAACAGTCTTCCAACACGATTCCTTCTGATTCCATTGAAGGAGGTAAAGTTTCCTCCAGAGACGATTTTTCCATCTACTTGGATCACATTTGACGCTACAAATCCACTATAACCAGCACCTGGATCGAAATCTTGGTCAAGACTTCCATCCGCATTAAGTCTGAGTATGCAACTTATTGCCACTCCATCGAATGTCGTGAAACCTCCTCCAACAATAATTTTTCCATCAGATTGTAAAAGTATTGACCATACAGATGCATTAACATTAAAACCAGTTCCAGGATTGAACGTGGCATCCAAACCGCCGTTGGCATTCAATCGCACAATACGACTATTTGAAGTTCCGTTGAATGAGGTGAAGTATCCACCAACAATGATTTTTCCATCAGTCTGAATAGCAACCGATTTTGCTTCATCGTTAAACCCTGTTCCTCCAGGATTGAAAGTAGCGTCAAGTGTACCATTGGCATTTAGGCGAGTAATACGTTTGACTGCTGTTCCATTAAAAGTGGTGAAATCACCTCCGACCACTATTTGCCCATCTGTTTGAACGGCGGTTGACGTGACATACTCACCAAAGCCATTGAATCCAACTCCAGGAGTGAACGTAAGATCCAAGCTGCCATTTGTATTGACACGTGCAATTCGATTTCTAGCCGTTCCGTTAAAAGTGGTGAATTCACCTCCCAGGATAATTTTACCGTCTGACTGGATGCTGATTGAGTTTACTTTATTGTTACATCCCGTTCCAGGATTGAATGTAAGATCTATTGAACCATCTGGGTTCAGTCGTATAATGCGATTCTTTGTGGTTCCATTATAGGTTGTGAAGTCTCCTCCTACAAGAATTTTCCCATCCGATTGAACTGCAAAGGCAAGTACATCGAAATTAAAACCAGACCCAGAATTGAAGCTAAAATCTATAGTCCCATCCGCATTCAATCGAGCGATACGATTTCTATCTGAACCATTGAATCTTATGAAGCGTCCACCAATAAGAATTTTCTGATCTGCCTGAATAGCAGTGGCATAAATCCAATTGTTAGCACCAGGGAAAGGATTGAAGGTTGTGTCTTTACTACCGTCAGTATTCAACCGAGGAGCACCGCTAACAACGACCTTTTGGTCAGATTGAACCAAGGTAGTGAATAGTGTACCAGAAGTTGATACGCTCACCGCGTTGAAAGTGAGGTCGTGAGTACCATTCGAATTCAAGCGGATAACTCGTGGAACTGCATTTCCGTTGAACAATGAGAAAATACCCCCAACTATTATTTTTTCATCCGCCTGCATGGAAATGGTCCATGGACCACCACTAAATCCAGCTCCCGGGTTGAATGTTGTATCAACGGATCCATTAGTATTCAATCGGATAATACGGTTCATGGAAGTTCCGTTGTACATGGTGAAAATTCCAGCAACCAGAATTTTTCCATCCGATTGCAAAGTGGTAGTGTACACATCTTGGTTAAATCCACTTCCAATATGAAATGTAGTATCAATGTGTCCATCAGTATCTAGTCGCATAATTCGACTTTGCGGATCATTCATGCCAATCAGAGTAAATCTTCCTGCAACAATCGCTTTTCCATCTGCTTGTATAGATACTGTAGAGACCTGAGAACCTGCTCCTGGACTATTGTAAGTGATGTCTGGTGTACCATCGGTATTCAAACGAACAAGGCGCGTAGCTCCATTTCCATTTCCAAAAGAAAAAGTAAACAGCCCGCCGACGATTATTTTTCCGTCTGCCTGAATAGCAGTTGTTGATACAATATTATCAAAATAAGTCAAGGAACTGAATGTGTTATCAAGGCTTCCATCACTATTCAGACGCGCCATGCGAATTCTTGGCGTTCCGTTGAATTCCGTGAAATCTCCACCAACAATGATTTTACCATCGGCTTGGATTGAAATAGTACTTACGGTAAAATTGAACCCCGTGCCAGGATTAAATGTGGTATCTAGGCTACCATCGGTATTTAATCGAGCAATACGAATTCTTGTGGTTCCGTTGTATGCAGTGAAATCTCCCCCTATAAGAATTTTCTGATTTGGTTGAAGAGCACTGCACCATATTGGATTGCCATTGAATCCTCCTCCGATTCCAAAACGATCGTCATCAAACGTATTAAAAGTTGGATCGTTTGCTCCGGCTTGAGCAAGAATGAATAAAGGTAGTAATGAAGCTGCGAAAAAGAGCAATATGCTTCTCATTTTAAATGGTTTGACGCAAAATTAGTTGATTGAAGTGGTGTTTCCTAGATTTAATTTATTTCTTTTTTTTTAAACCGGATAATCCAGGGTAATAAACTTTTCTTCATATTAGAGACAATCGATTGAGTTAGTCTTTAATATTTGTTTTGCAGTTCGTCGTTTTTAGAACGAGACACGGCAAAAATAAAAGAGCAGTCATGAGACAGAATGTGAGTGCGAGAGAAGAGTGAAAAAGAATCGGGATCATCCGCGGTGGCGGACAATCCCGATTCTTTTTTGTACCCACGACTGGATTACATATCCAACAATGTGAGCTTTTACCCAAGCATGGAAGTCTGAAAATGTTTCACATTTCCTTGGTCTTTTTTATTCCAACCAATCTCAAACAAGTTTGAAATGGCCTAAAATAAAAAAGTCCGACACTGTGTGTTAGACTTCCTTTTGTGCGCAAGTCAGTTCAAAGTTCGAACCAAAAAGTCGCTAATAATACTTGCGAGGATTAACAATTTGGTCAATGGAAAACAGGTTGAAAAATGTACCTCGTATATTTCCAAAACACTTGGGTTCGAAACTTTGGAATCCGCAATTGGTTAACTTATAGAATAATCAATCGTTATTAAGGTTTAACGAATTTTTGTACACAACCAAACTCATCGTTACGTAAATAATAAATTCCGCTTGGAAGCTGGGCTGTTGGAATATTTGCACAACCGTCTACCAAAATAATTTGATCAATTATTGAACCAGAAGAATTTAAAAGAGTCGCACTTCTATATTCAGAGGTGATCGTTTTGGATTCAATCGTTAGTTCATTTTGAATAACAGGATTGGGGTATAAAATAAAGCACCCATCGCTGTTTGATGGATATGAATTGATATTGAGACCATTCAATTCCGGGATATAAATCTCGATAAATGCAACAGCATTTGTGGGTAAATGAAATGAAAATAACGAATCAACAAATGTTGCAGGTACTGAGTTTATAATTTCGGTAGTAGGATACAGAAAATTGACTGCATCTTCACGTGTATATCCATCAGCAATGAGTGAATCAAAAACGGATATTACATTATTTGTGGAGGAGTCAACGAACGTAAAAAATCCAGTATGATTACCACCGATACCAGATAAAGTTACATTTATTGTGCGCCCTTCAGTGTACAATGAATCCGCAACATGATAAAAGGGTATTGCCTGATTTATCTCAGATGTCAAGGAACTTGTAACAGGAAGCGTAATCAATCCTTTGAATATTGAATCAAGATGAGCTTCATTGGTCAAGTTTTCTAAAGCGAAGTCGTTTGAATTGAAGAGTTTTTCGTAGTATAAATACATTATTGTTTCGACGAAGGCGGGCAATTGATAATTTGAAACAAGCATTCGTAAAGTATCGTTGGTCACGGCTGCAGCTACTGCCATATTTGTGCTGTCATCTAATACAATTGGAATCAAAGCCCCTTCCAACTGATTCATTAAATACAACGATTTCCATGCTGGTTTTTGTAATGCTCCCCAACTTAGCAACCCATAATCTTGATGGAATTCTGTAGCGGAAGAATCAAAATCCTGCCAGGAGGCAACGGCTTGTGCTGTAATACCATATTTCAATGTGCTTAAAGCGTAGTTCGTCATAAAACCAATAGAAAAATCTGTATCACGTAAGTCCGAAGTCTGATTCCATTCCGAAATAATGAGCGGAACAACACCATGGCCAGAACTTATTAATTTTTGATTTAACCAGGTTACTTCTTGAGCCATTGAATGCGGAAATGGGTCAAACTCGTGCCAACTGATAAAGTCAAGTGGCATATTCCATATCTCACAACTATCAATGAGTTGAGCAATAATGGTCTGATCAAATTGAGCATTGTCAAGATGGCCCTGCGGCAGACTAAAACCAAAGCATGAATTAAATGACGCGACAGCTGGTCCTCCAATTTTTACTGTAGGATGATTACTTCGTATTGCAGAATAAGTGTTTTTAAAAAAAGTGAAATATTCCTGCGGGGTGCCCTGCCAATAAAAATTATCGGGTTCGTTCCAGATTTCATAGTGAACATCTAAGCCCCATTGATTACTGATTTTATCTACAATGCTGTCTACCAGTGTTCCCCAAACGTTGTAGTCAGCTGGTGGTACTGTATTGTAATATAGCCAATTTGGGTCACCAGCTCCTGGAATTGATGAGTTGTCTGATGACGAACTTAACCAGGCAGGCATTTTAAGAATGGGCAAAATCAGTCGTTCACAATGCAAATAGGTTTGCGAAATTTCCGGCTCAAGGGCTTCTAATACCAGCATAACGTCTGCAATGGAATTAACCCCCGGATAATTCATCGCTCGTTCTATTTCAAACAATCGAACACTGTTATAGGTAATTCCGTTGGTTAAAAAGTAATAAGCAGCGGCATTGGTTTTTGGTGTATAATTGATACCCGGTCTATACGAATCAGGTACAGCGCCAGCTGTGTTTGAAGGATTAAGCGTGATATTTTGAGCATGTAAATAAGGTTGTACGGCAAAAAAAAGAAATATTATTCTTAGGTAAGATAAGCAAGAGGAGTATTTCATAATTCAACCAGCTGTAATGATTATAATTTAAATATAAGAATTAATTCAACTTTTAGCATTCACGAAATTATTTTAATTGAACCTTACAAGTCGCAGTAAAACGGCACAGTTTGTCCCTTATCGGGATCAAGTCAAAAACCTGTGGAGCAAAATCAGGATTAAAAATATGATCTTTGAATCCTAAAACTAATTTGTGGCAGATATTGAGCTTTTGAAACTGTTGTTACCCGAATACCTAGTAGATTATTTC
>Ga0209512_1002436_pt1 | contig 19799 bp, 18 predicted proteins | sample frozenSSSSmetaG_FD_184142 | JGI IMG/M metagenome (GOLD analysis project Ga0209512, IMG submission 184142) | Glacier valley bacterial and archeal communities from Borup Fiord, Nunavut, Canada, to study Microbial Dark Matter (Phase II) -... | ecosystem: Environmental > Aquatic > Freshwater > Ice >... | reverse complement strand
TTCCCAATTCCTCTGATTTAGCAAGGATTTCCAGCTTGTCTGCCAGACTCCATTTCTTGTACTTCATGTTTCAAATGTATTATTTGAAATTTAAAATAACACTCCGAACTTATTGGGGGCTAAAATAATAGCCTATCATGTTGGTGCCACTTTCCTTTGGGACAGTTTAAAGTCGTTGTATATGTTATACATCGCATAAAGTCCCTTCGTACTCCATCGCGTCCAACCGAAGCCATGCTTCCCTTTGGCTTTCATAAGGTGCCGCCGGATTTTCTTGGTGAGCCAATCTTTTACGTATCCAAATGCTTTGCTTGAGTTTCCTACTTTAAAGTATTGAACCCAACCTCGCAGTATTGGATTGACCAGGTCTCTTACTCTTGTTAGTGGCTGCGATCCATGACGTTGGAACACATCTCTGACCTTATCAATGACCTTTGATCTGGCCTGCATCTTAGGCTTATAGTCAACTCTCCACTTGTTCGCTTTAGTTCTCATTCGTCTAAAGTCAAAGCCCAGAAAGCCGAAGTTATCCCCTTTTGCTAAGTCCAGCTCTTTTGTCTTTTCTTCATTGATGTGTACCTGTAGTTTAGCCAATTCTTCCCTTAAACTCCTATTTACTCCATTCCATAGACAGTCCCATTTTCTGTGAACGTCAACCAGAATTACACAGTCATCTGCAAAGCGAGCGTACTCAAGGTGCAGGTATTTACCTTCACGGGTAGTTTCCTTCGCCTTTTCAAGCATCTTATCCACTTCATTTAAGTAGATGTTACTCAACAATGGCGAGATTGCACTCCCTTGTGGAACGCCTTCTTTTCCTCATGCTTAAGCATGAGTTTTAGAAGCCACATAACCTTATCGTCTGCTATTCGCTCTGCAATCTTGTTCAGTAGAATGTGGTGCTTAACCGTATCAAAGTAAGCCCGCAAGTCTAAGTCGATGACCCTTGTCTTATCTTTCACTACTGCTTCAGTCAGTTTCACTGCCGCCTGGCCACCCTGTCTCTGATCGTAGGTATAGCTAGCTTTCTGGTCGTACCGTTTGCTTTTGGTATTTCCTTTATCCGGTTCTTTGATGGCCGGTAAGTGCCGCTGATTAGCTCTTGTTGTATCTCCTTTATGAAACTCCCCATACCTGTTTCATTGATGTCCTCAAAGGTCACCCCGTCTATCCCTGGTGCTCCATTATTCTTTCTGGCCAGTTGATAGGCTTCCTCAAGTGTGCTTTGTTTACATGGACATACATACCCCAAAAACGATGGGACTTTTCAGCCTTCGCTTTGATGTATATCTTCTTTCTCAGTTCCTGCATTGTTATAGCCATTTTTATCATTATCGTCTTTGCCTCTCTTTTTGTTAGAAGATTATTCATTAGCAAGGATACTTCCCTCCACCTCCATTACAGAGGCTTCCTCAGTATTATTCTCCTATCCGACTCCCTCTTATCTTCGGTTCATTTCCTTCACAGTTATAGAGCCTACCTTGCTCCGCTCATTTCTTTGCGGGATGAGGAGGATCTCTCCAGTTGCGTTACATATCCTTGTTATCATGCTGTTGCTACCACCCCGCCAAAGTGTGTTCCCGTATCAGTCTGTTTCGGAATCACATGCTGCCTTCGCTACACGGATATTAGCTCGGCCCTTTGGTTTTATTCACTTGCGAGGCTATCTATGCATTCACTTGCGTTACGGCCTGTTAACTTGCGCTTCTGCTTAACAGTCGCTTTTCAATGAGCTTCATGAACTTCATTTCTTCCACCCATGTCATTTAGCTACAGAGTTTTGACTTTTACTCTTGTGGAACTTTCATCCACTGGATATGTCCACCTTTGCTGGACGCACATCCGCACGTGATGGTCTCCCATCATCCGGCTCTTATTATCCAACCATTGACTTCGTGTCAAGCATCCCGCGTGCGAAGATTGGACTAGGATTTCTCTGTTAGCTCCCGTTTCTTAAAACGGTTTTGAACCGAACTCCCAAGGCGGAATAAGGATGGTTGTCTAACGGATAATCCCCTAAGCCACATGATGGCTTTTAGTAAGCTCGCTCGGAGCTTCTTGTACTTGCGACGTGCCCAACGGGCAATCATTCGATTTACATTTTGCATAAAGTCCTTTAATTCTGTTCGGTAAAACTTACCGTAGTAATTGATCCAGCCTCTTAAAACAGGGCTAATAGCTTTCGCTATATCCTCGATCTGTACATCTGATGCCCGAAGTATCGTCCAGCTTTTCATCTTTTGGGTCATAGACTGTTTCGATTTCCTGCTTACAGCAGGCAGCCAGTTGCTGAAAGTTTCCTTTCTACCGCTGTGTTGGGCTTGTCTTGGCCTAAATGTATGGCCAAGAAAGTCGAACTCACCGTATGGTTCAAACTTCCTTCGTCTGTTGCTGTCCTTGCAGTACACGATCTTCGTTTTCCCGGGATGCATTTCCAATCCACACTCCTGCATTCTTTCTCCCAACAATTGCAATACCCTTTCAGCTTTTGGCCTACTTGCGCAATGGATCACACTATCATCTGCGTAAAGTTCAAACGGGCAGTCAATATGGTTCCTGCTCAGCCATATATCCATTACATAGTGCAAATAAAGGTTGGCCAGTAGTGGCCCGATTACCGATCCTTGCGGAACGCTTTTCGTTCTTGCCACTATTGTTTTATCCTCTAATTGCAACGGAGCAACTATCCATCTCTCGATGTATAGCAGCACCCATTTGATGTCGGTGTGTTTCCGTACTGCTTTCATCAGCAGATCATGCGGAATGTTGTCAAAGTAGCCACGGATGTCCATGTCGACCACATAATCAAACTTCCAGCAACGCTTACGGGCTTGCTCTACTGCCTGGTGGCAGATTTGTTTGGACGGTAGCTGTCTTCATGGAAGATCTTGTCCATGTCCTTTTCCAGCAGGTCTTTTACTACGGTCTGACCCACTCGGTGTACTATCGTAGGAATGCCCAGCGGCCTTTTGCCGCCACCTTTCTTCGGGATTTCTACCAACTTCATGTCACAGGGCATGTAACTACCAGAACTCATTTGGTTCCACAGCTTATACAGATGGTTTGCTTTGTCTAGCTCAAAGTCTTGTAAACTCATCTGATCCACGTCTCCACTTCCCTTGTTGGCTTTCACCTTGTTGTAAGCACTCATTACTTCTAGTTTTCCAATTGTAAATGGTTTTGTTTTCTTCATTTCTGTACCTCCTGCCATTAAGCAGTTTCCTTCTATGTTTTCTAAAACTTGAATAATACTCCCCCTTCCCTCCACCTCCATTACAGCGGTTTTAACAGTAGTACGGAGAGTTCCGCCCCCGTGAAGCGCATCGGTACTTTCCCTCTTGCTGGCACTCCGGCTTGAGGTTTTCCCTTAGCATTGCTACGATAGGTTCGCACGTTCCGCGTTAAAGCCTGTGTTAAGATCACGCCGTCTATATGCCGGATGCCATAAGGCCAGTAAACAGGTAACTTCCTTACTTATCCCGGGTAGATACTGGTTCCAGGTTCTGACATCGTCCAATCCTTTCGACACCTCTTCGATCGGTTCGCTTTCGCTCGTCTTCTTAATACGTACCTGACACCTCTTACGATGCCTTTTCCACTAATGCTCGCCACGGTGGCTCTTTACCATAATAACTTAGTGGTGGTTTGGCTTCGGCACCTGTATGCCGATCCGGGGGGCCCGCCCTCATCTTTAACACAGCATTGCTTGTTTCACAACTAGCATTCGTGCCACTCAGTATCCGGGATTCAGCATTTAAATGACAACTAATTTCGATCCAATTTGGTTTTTCGTTACTTTTTAGTAATCCATTTTGACAATGATGCTGGCTCTTTCATTTTGAATAGATTTTAAATTTGCTTTACAAACACTTAGATATGTTTTACTTCAGCGTCCGACTTAACAATTTATTTTATAATTTAATTAATTCTTTTTATATTGTTTGTCTTGACACGGATAATTAGCAAAATTTAAAAACCTTAATAGACAAAAGTTTATACATTTACATCAATCATATTTAAATGACAATACTTAAAAACCAATCTCTTATCACTTTCTTTCCAGAAATGTTTCGCTGAATCTTTTCAAAGAAATGTTTAAAGATAATTTTCATGAAATAGACCTTTATCCAATAAGTTCCATTTATCATTTTATTCTCTCTTATAGCTGGATTTTTTAACGACATGAAACGACGAGTACTGATTCTTTACCATCGCACTCCATTTGAAGAATCAAATGAGAATGGGGAATTAACAATTAAAGAAGTAAGCAGTCCCAATGGCATATTAAATTTACTAAAAACCTTTGTGCTTAACAATAAATCGACGATATGGATCGCTGGAAGTAATTATTTGTTATTAGAGCAGGAGACCAAGTCTGTTAATTTTGTTAATTCAAATATTACTTTTTTATTAAAAAGAGTTGTTATTTCGAAATCGGAATTAAAAGATTTTTATCATATAACTTCGAAAGAAGGTTTTTGGCCCGTTCTACATTCGTTCCCTGAAAAATTCAATTATCTTTTGGTAAACTGGGAAAATTTTGTAAATATTAATAAACGTTTTGCCGAAGCAGCGATTGAAGATGCGGATGATAATTCCATAATATGGATTCATGACTATAATTTGTGGATCGCCCCTTTTTTTATTAGGGAAAGAATGCCCAAAGCCAAAATTGCTTTCTTTCTACATACCTCTTTCCCTTCGGCTGATATTTTTAATATTCTTCCTTGGCGTAAGCAAATAGTCAAATCTTTACTTTGTTGTGATTTGTTGAACTTTGCAATCCCCAGGTATGTCGAAAATTTTATCACAGTTGTTGAATCAAATTTTCACGTCGAAATAAAACGTCGAGAGGCGGTTGATAAAAGATTCTCAAATTTTAATAACGCACTAAATCAACCCTATCTAACTAAAGAGATTGAGTTTAAGGGGAAAAAGATAACTTTGAATGCTTTTCCTGTCGGACCAGATAGTAAGCTAATAAAAAAGACTTTAATTCGCCATGAGGTACAAAATCGCATTAAACAAATTAGATATACCTCAAAAGATTGCAGGATTATATTTGCAGCTTCTCGACTAGATTATATTAAAGGAACGGACCGATTATTAGAATGCTATTTAAGGCTATTAGATCGGCAATGCGGCTTGTTAGGAAAGGTCAAGTTGGAGGTAGTCGCTGTCAGACCGGCCAATGGTATTTTAGCTCACAATGAACTTGCAGCGAGAGTAAAAGACTTAGTTGAAGAAATTAAACTCAAGTATATGACTAATAATTGGAATCCAATTGATTACACAGAAGACACCTTGTCATTTCAGGAAATGATTGTTAGGTATGCTGCTGCAGATATTATGTGGGTTCCTTCTTTGAGAGATGGAACTAATTTAGTATGTAAAGAATACTTAGCAGTGAAAGGCAGTGGCCCCGGAGTATTATTGTTATCTGAGTTTGTAGGTGCTTCCATCGAATTACCCGAAGCAGTGACTTTCAATCCATATTCTCCCCAAAGCATGGATGATTCGCTTGACAAAGCGTTATCGATGCCTTTTGAAGAACAGATTTTAAACAACACGGCGATGTCTAATCGTATTTATTCATCGAGCCCAGAATTATGGGCAGAACAGTTAACATTACTTAGTTAGAAAAATATAATAAGAAAAGAATATGGAAAATCCGTTATTTAGCATTGTTATACCTACTTACAACAGAGCAAATTTATTAAATTTCACACTTTTGAGCCTAGTAAATCAAACTATAAATAAATCGTTATTTGAAGTTATCATTGTTGATGATGGTTCGACGGATAACACGAAAGAGATTGTGTCGAATTTTAAAGAGGAAATGCGGATTAATTATTATTATCAAGAGGATATTGGATATAGGGTCGCCTCTGCCAGGAATCTCGGAGTCACTAAAAGTAACGGTGAATTTATTTTATTTATAGATTCTGGAATAATATTAGACCCCGATTGTGTCAAGCAACACTTGGTGTCGCATAGAAATAGTGATAAAGAGCTAGTTGTTGTCGGTTACGTATTCGGCATTGAAGAAGAATATGATCATAACGAGACTTTATTAAAGAAAATAGATTTTCACAATCCTAAAGACACGATTAATAAATTTATTAATGCTAACGAATACACGGATATAAGAGAAGTTGTATACGAGTCTTGTAATGACGATATTATGCAGTTACAAGCGCCTTGGGCAGTTTTTTGGACTGGTAATTTGTCATTAAGAAAAACAGCGATTGAAGAAGTATCGGGATTCGATATTGGATTTGATCAATGCTGGGGAGTTGAAGACATCGATCTTGGTTATAGAATTTCCCAAAACAATATTACAATGATTCTGAACAGACAAGCCGCTTCCATTCATTGCCCTCATTACAGCAATACTAATGAAAAGCTTAAGCAAGAATATGTTAATAAATTATATTTTCATGAAAAACATAATACTATTGAATCTAAAGTATTTCTCACATGTACAGGTATTAATTTGAACAATCAATTGAGATTAAGGAAATCTAATTGAAAATAAAAGCTAAAATAACAGATTTTTAACCAATGGCTCTTTTTTAACGATGAGTTTATAAAATATGTCCATAAAGATGATAGTAATTGTCTCAATCGCTGATCTACTGAAAAAGCACAGATGATAAGTCCACTCGAATTTGATCGTGTTATTTGATTCAAGTACCTTACAAACTAAAGGTGATTCTGCTCTTACTCCTGATAGGAAGTGATGCTGTTGTATGTTTACATCCATTCCCTCAGACATTTCTTTCGATATAAAATTATAAAATAAGAAACAACGGGTAGCTATCTCTAAATTAGAAAAAGATGATGAATTATATATGATTTTTGAAGCGCCATCAAAAAAGCTTAAATTACATTGTTCTATTAACTCATTTACAGTTTGACTGTCAGTTATCCTATTTAACATCAGAATTTTGCCGATAAAATTACCAATAATGTCAAGCGATGAGTCATTTCTATTCATAAAATGAGTCTGAATTAAAATTACATGATTTCCAGTTAATGTCACCCCTAATATGTTCAGACAAGCTAAAAGTATATTATTTGTGCTTTTTCTGTTTGAAAGCTTATATACATTTAAATGCTGGTAGTTCTGTTTATCTAAATAATAGATGTATGATTCACCATTCGGATTTCTAATCATATCATCTTCCGTGAGTCCCTGCCAATTTAGTCCGGAAAAATCAAATATTTTATCTTTAGCTCGCCGTGTTAACGATATATATATATCATCAAAATTAATTTGCCATTGTTTGTTGGATAGCCTTTCAATCCAATTTTTAATTATTTGATCGTGAGATTTGTGAAAATAACCATAATTTGTAGTTATGTATTCTCCTAGTTGTTTTTGAATCTCAGTTTGCGGAATAAAAATATTATTAATAATACCATTATAATTATTTATTAATTTTCGTTTTATAATTCTAATTGACCAATAGTCAGAGACTATGTGATGAATCAAAATACATACAATGTAAGTCGAGTCTATTTTTTCATAAATAAAACCTCTAATATGTGGGCCGTTTACAATATTTTTCATTTTTAAGATAGTGGTTTTTAAAACACCTTTTAGAGTTTTAATTTCGCTTTCTTTCAAATGAATTAAATCAAATTCACTATTGTACTTTGATACCTTTTGAAAAATTTGGCCTTTAATAACGGGAAACATAGTTCTTAGACTTTCGTTTTCTAAAATTAGCATTTTATAAGCCTTTGTGAAAGCATCAACGTCTAAGTTCTTTAGCTCCACCTCGATACTCATTACACGCGGCGATTGAGTTTCTCCTAATTTATAATTGTATTCCCAATCTTCTTTTTGCCTTGGGGAAATTCGGTAAATGTTACCCATAATATAACGTTATTGAATACTAATTATGCTGAGTTAATAATAAGTAGGTCTGTTAAAATTTTTCATAAACAAGCATCGTCCATTGGATTTAGCTCTACAAATGGTGAAAAGAATACTATGTTCATTTTAGTATCATCTGTTAGGGGTTACCTTCAAAGGGCTCCCTCTTCTGGCCGAACTGATTGCATCTGTACGTAGCGAGCTGTGATTCCAAATTATATCAATGTACTATTCAAACAAAGCCTAGTCTTGACCGCAGATAGCCTTTAATAGGTTTTTTTTTGATAGGTTTACTAGTGCGGTTTCCATTGCGTAAAGATACGGAATTATCAGTGGATATTCCGCTGCATTTGTACGCCACACATTCCGTAACAATGACATAATCTCAACAAATTATTTAGTCAAGTGTGTTTCATAGAAAGATACCATCTAGGCATTTCGGAAAAAATTACTGAAATACATAATATCAACATTCACTTTTTCAAAATTTGATCTTCAATAACTCGCTGATCTCCTCAATAAATGTAGAAGTAGCAATATGTAAGGTGTAGTTTTTTTGGAATTGTATCTTTTTGTAAAACCATTCACAACCTTCAATAAAAACTTTATTGTCTTTAACCTTAATTTTTTTTAAAGGCATAATTAATCCTCTACCATCAGCTTTGATAGCTGCTTCTTTTATTGTCCACAAGTCATAAAATGACGCCTGTCTATCTTCAGATGATTCAATCTGTTCAAGCTCAGTCTCTTCAAAGATGTTTTTAAAATTTGATACGTCAATAGTCTCGATAATTTCGAGGTCAACTCCAATCTTACCTTCATTCGAATAAGCACATACCACGTAAGAGCCGGAATGTGTAATGTTAAAGTCAAAACTATCATTGATATAAGGTCTCCCAGTATCTCCCAGCCGAACGTCGTTTAAAGTGTATTGACTCTCATGCGTTAATAAAATATGTTTCAAAAGTAATTTGCCAAGAAGTAAGGCTTGAGCGTCTTTCCACCGCCTGCGCTTTAAAATCTTATTTTTAAAAACTGAGGGGAGCATATCTAAATAGTAGTTAAAATCCTCATCTCGCAATTTTATATCATTTATCGCATATACCAAGTATAACATTACTACCTCACAGTTAAGACATTTAAATATACAACTCAAATGCTGGTAGCATTCATTATCTCTATTTCTTCTGCTTTCTTAAGAATATTAATATTCTTAAGAGCAAAACCATTATAACCATTAATTCTTTGAACTATTTCATACAAAAAAAATGGCCGATCGCCAATCGGTTTTATGAATTTCTGAAATAAGTAAGTTTCGCCTTCCTTATCACAAAGAATATTTAATCGCTGTAGTTCGTCAATATTAATATCCTTAAAATCTGCGTTGGATCGTAATAAGTCATAATAAGAAGGAGGAAATGAAACGAAATCAACAAAGTTTCTATCGAAAGTTATGGCTGTTGCAATAAGATCATTTGTAGTAAATGCAAGATGGTGAATACCCGGCCCAAATGAGTCTATATTTTGTTGAACTTTTGACTGTTTACCAAATCCATCGGGCTCGGCTATCACTAGTGTAAGCGTACTGTTCTCTGCCTGAACAACATTTAAAATCATTCCCGATGTATTTTCTGGACCTTTGGGAATATTCTGGACGAGCTTAGTCCCAATTACATTGCTTAAGTAATTAGCCCAATAAGTATTCTCATTAATTCTTACTTCTGCTGCAATGTGATCAACGGAAACTAATGATGATTCATCTTCGAACTTATGGTTACGATATGCTTTATAACCGGGTTTAAATATGCCAGAATAACCTTGCCGATTGATGAAGGTGATTTCGCTATTGTCATATAATTTGATTGAGGCTTCTTCAATCAGCCCGAGATCATCCTCTAATGTTGAAGGGAATTTTATAGGAATTGCACCATTTTCAATGCTTCTATTGAAGGCATCCTTCACTGATAAAACTCTTAAGGCAATCCTTTTAACGCCACAGTGATTTTCTGCAATAAAAGATGATACTTCATTATACTCGGTCTTAAATGGTGGATATGTTCCAGTCAAAACAAGTGTCACATGGTTACTAACCAACACATAAGAGGATATTCCTGGGTTGTTCGTCTCAGAGCTCATATAACCCAAAATCTTAAAGCCCAAAGCTTGCGTATGCCAGTAAGCTAAGGCTTTAGCCATCGGCGTGTATATCTCTATATAGTCTAGAGCATATGTTTTTAAACTTTCCATCATTTATTACTAATTAATTCAGATCGCGGGATATTTTTATCAACTACTTTGGAGTGTAAATATAAAGACAACTGTTTAATACCCTTTTCAATATCATCCAAAGATAGATTTGAAAAAGTCAAACGTAACTCCTTTTCGCCGCCACTTTTTATGTAGAAGTTGCTCATCGGACAAAAAATCACATTATACAAGCTTGCACTCTCATATACAGCTTCATTATTAATGGTAAATGGTACTGACATCTTTATAAAAAAACCTCCATCAGGAACATTCCATTTAATATCACAGGCCCAATCAAATTCATAAGCTTTAATATATTTATTAAGAGAAGATATCATTTGATCTCTTTTCCTTTTATAACTATCAAACTTAGGCTTACTCCATTCGCTAAGGCTACAATTTAAATCCAACAATACACCCCCAAGTATAGCCTGATTTATGGTTGAAGTATTGTTTGTTAGTTGAGCTTTAACTTTGGCCATTTCATCTATTAATGCGACAGAATCGCCAACTTCATTTTCTATTTTTTGATTCGCACCAATTAGTCCCAGCCGTAATCCTGGAAACAATGATTTTGAAAAAGAACCGACGTAAATAACTCTATTGTTTTTATCCAAAGACTTTAGAGTGGGGTTTTTCTTTTGCTGATATGTAAAACTGTTATATACACTATCTTCAATAATTAAAAAATTGTATTGTTGTGCTAGTTCTAGTAACATAAGACGATTGCCAATAGGCATGCATGTGCCAGAAGGATTTTGGTAATCTGGTATTACGTATAAAAGTTTAACTTGTTTACCTGATCTATTGGTCTCTATAATTTTACGCTTTAATTCTTTTAAATCGATCCCATCATAATCAATTCGTACTCCTGAAACATTATAATCAAATACTTTTGCAAAAGAGCTGACGCCAATATAACTAGGGTCTTCTACTAGTACTACATCAGTTTCTCTGTTGCAAACGGTCGACAATATAATGGAGAAAGCTTCCTGAGCGCCTACAGTCACAATGATGTCATCTGCATCCAAGTCGATGTTTTCATCATTTTTTAAATATTTTGCAAGAATATCATTAATAATACCCTTCGTTTTATTATATTGACCTATACCATTGACAACCGCTATTCTAGTTTTACCTGATTTAGCAACAATATTATTGACATACTTATCAAATTTTGATATATTATTCTCAATATCAAAAAAATTTTCATCAGGTTGACCCGCCACAAAGGATATTGCTGTCGAAAATTTATATTGAATATCATTTAGGAAACCAATTACATTATTGAAATCCTTCCCAATATGAGTATTTAAGGAATAATTTCGTATAGTGTAATCTTTGTCAGGCAATGACAGATGTTCAATAAGCTTTGTTTCAAGGTTTTCTAGGCAATTAAATAGATCATCGAAAGATTCTATTATAAAATATTCCTTCTGGAGTTTGTAGGGACTATAAGACGTCTGGAAGATTAAATCGAGGTTAAAAATGTGTTTGGGAATATCCTCATTATTCATGTTATTAATCTCATCAACAGATGTTATAATTGCTCCCCCGTAAGGTTTTTTTTTGCCCTCTTCGTTAATTATCCCCATTTCGTATGTAAACCAATATAATTTTCCTAAGAGGCTTATGGCTCGCTCATTATTTGTATACTTCAAAGAAATAATGCTAAATGCAGTTAAAAATTTAACAAATTTTTCGTCGGTTAATAAAGGTACGTGACCGCATATGTCATGAAATATATCAGGCTGTTCGCTAAAGTCGAGTTCATGCGGTTTTCTAACAGATATAGTAACTGGATACTTTTTATTGACAACTAAATAAAAAAAGTCTCTGGTGGGTATAAGACCGGTGACAGGCACTAAACTCCACCCAGATAGATTTTCCAATCTTTTATTTATTTCACTGATATTTACGATTCGATTTTCATTTAATCCTAATTTTTTAAATCCGTCTAAATATACTTTTGAAACCTTGTTTTCGTATAAAGCTTTGTGCTTTTCAATTAATAATGTCCAAGTGTTATGATCTTCTTTTTGATAAGAGTTATAATCCTGTTTTATCTCTTTGTGATCCATATTATATCTGATTCGTTAATAAAGCTAATCATTTTTCAGTATTTAATGGGAAATAAAAGTAACTTTAGTTTAATATTTTACCAGGATTCATTATTCTATTAGGATCAAAAAGACGCTTAATACTTTGCAAGAGGGCTAAATGTGCTGGAGAAAACTGTAGGGTCATAAAATCAATTTGTAACATCCCTATCCCATGCTCTCCGGATATTACCCCCCCTTTAGAGATGGCGTATTGATATATCTCTTTTAAAATCTTTTTAATAGTAATTTCATCTGAGGAGTAGCCGCCATGATTAAACACTAGATTTGTATGGAGATTTCCATCCAATGCATGTCCAAAACACACTAGATTTACACTATGCTCTTTACATATTGATTCTACTTTACGTATGTATTGAAGTAATATAGAAAGCGGAACACAAACGTCCACATCTCGATAGTTCTTCCCGTTGCTAACTAAAGCATTTCCAATGTTTAACCTCAGTTTATTAATTTTCATTTTTTCCGCGTCGGTTTGAGCTACTAAAATATCCTCCTGAGTATACTTTTCTATGATACTAGTCATTATCTCTAAAGCATAACTTGTTTCGATCATACTAACTTCATGCAGGCTAATAAGCAAATGCGCCTCAAGATTCCTCAAGACTAGTGGAGAATCTTCCTCTAAATAATCAGAGGTTAACTTTATCGCATTTAAGCAAATTAACTCTACCCCAGACGGAAAGACAGTGGACTTTTTGATATCAATTATCGCATCACACGCTTCTTCTAAAGTTTTAAATCCTACTAATATAGTTATTTCATGCCTGGGTTTGGGCAACAATTTAAAAACAACTTTAGTAATAACTCCAAGAATGCCTTCACTTCCAATGAACAAGGGAGTCAAGTTTAATCCAGTCGCATTTTTTAAAACATTCGCACCCGTCCAAATAATTTCTCCAGAAGGTAATACGACCTCTAAATTTAATACATAATTAGACGTCGTTCCGTATTTGCATGAATTAATGCTTCCAGCATTTTCTGCAACATTACCTCCTATAAATGAATAGGCACCACTAGAAGGAAAAACAGGGAAGTAAAGGTCATGATATTCAACATACTCGCATAAATCTGCAGTGATCACTCCTGACTCAGCTATTACATAGCCACCTACATTGTCAATTTCGATAATTTTATTTAATCGCTCCAGAGATAATACAACTCCCCCTTTGACAGGTAATGCTCCGCCAGTAACACCACTTCCACCTCCTCTGGGCGTAATGGGTAAAAAATAATCGTTACATACTTTTAAAATAGAAGAGATATCTTCCGGCGAAGCTGGTTTGACCAGTATATCAAATGGGAAATGAAAGTCCAATGTTTGATCACTCCCGTAGGCCTGTAGAACTTCCTTATCTGTATAAACATATTTATCACCGCATATATCTTTGAAAATTTCAACAATTTTTTGTAACTGTGATGGAGTATCTGTTTTCATTTTTTCGAATTTGAACTAAGGGATATTTCTGCATTCATTGTAACTGATAATAAGTTTTATGTCAGATGGTCTAAAAGATTGAGAAATGTCAATTTTCAACGGGCATACAAAAATTAAGTTTTGCATCTTTTGTTCTCTATATCAGGAGCTGGTTGCTCATCATCTAGCGATCGGGAATAAGGTGCAAAGTGATAACAATCTTTCATTATTTTGGCAATTTGCTGGGGATGGTGGTGGATAAAGAAGTGTCCTCCCTCAAATGTTTTACAGTTAAAAATGGACCGTGTATACCTGCTCCAATTTGAAATTTCGTCCACTTTTTCTTCTTGATTGCCCATCATAGCATAAATTGGAGCATTTATGGCTAGCTCCTTTTTAAGTTCATTTTTTTCTGAAATTTCAAAATCAGCTCGTAATATTGGCAAAAAGAACTCTAATAATTCTTCGTTTTCCATTATTTCTAATGGAATACCCCCCAATTGTTTAAGTTCTTCAATAAAATCATTGTGTTCCATTAAATACCTTTTTTTATCATCTTCAATTCCTGGCCCTGGATTACCACTAACAATAAGATAGACTGGGAATCTGTTGATTTTTTCAAGCATGCTACAGATTCTTAACGCTAAATATGCACCCATACTATGTCCATAAATCATAAATTTAGCAGAATTTAACTTTACATTAATTTGATTGTAGAGGTCTTCGACGGCTAAGTCAAAATCCTTTAAAAAATCCTCATTCATTCTATTTCCTCGGCCTGGGAGCTCAAGAGCATTTACATCAAAGTTTCTTAAGAATGTAGTGAGAAATTTAAAAGAGTAACAATTGCCTCCTGCAAAATGCAACAAAAATAATTGAGGTTTTTTCATTTTTAACGAATTTACGTTTATCTTTCTTTTTTTTATCAATACGTTAATAACACCTAGCCTCGCGTTTCATCTTTTTCACCTTCTTGTGAAATAATTGGTTGTCGGCAAAACAATTTTCACCAATCGAATTATTCCTCCAACTCTAAATTACTAACCTTATTGTAATTCCTGTAGTTAAAAGCTTGGGCTACTCGTAAAGGTTAACTTATTCCGGAGCTTTCTATTAACAAGTAGTCGACTCAATTTTCTTTATAAATCTGTTCCACTTCTCTAAACAAATCTTAAAGCAACATACAACAGTTACGGCTATTATGCAATTCTACTAATTTCCCCTAAGTTTCAATTAAATTAGTTTCATCGTTTACAAATTGTTTGCCTATGTTTATGTCGCTCGTATCGTTTTACTATTACACAACTTTTATGTTGTCTTATTGTCCACACCTTTTCAAAACGTTTAAAAATTACGGAATAAAAAGGAGGCCAATTACCAAAAAAATGGTAGGTTTTATTGCGAAAGAAAAACCACAGCATCCGATCGTAAAAGTAAATTTATTCAGCCAAATATTGGCCCATATTTCCAGAGAAAAATTTCATAAACTTAGTGTTAAGCATCAAAGCGATAAACATGTGAAGGGACTAAAAAGCTGGACTCACTTAGTAAGCATGCTTTTTTGCCATATCGGCGGTGCGGCTTCAGTCAGTGATATCAGCAATGGTTTAAACAGTACTACCGGTAACCTCAGCCATCTGGGTGTTTTCCGTGTTGCTTGTAAATCTAGCCTGAGTTATATGAATGCTCACCAAAGTCACAAAATCTTTAAAGACTTTTATTTTCAGCTCCTGGAAGAACTAATCAGCAAGCATAGTTCTGCAAAGAAAGGTCTGCAGCAACTCAAGCGCAAGATTTACCTATTGGACGCCAGCATTATCCCGCTCTATCTTGACGTATTTGACTGGGCAGCTTATCGGCGTACAAAAGGTGCAGTGAAACTTCGTGATGTATTGGACTATGAAGGCTGTTTACCTGTTTGCACAGCTCACTGAAGGTGAAGTTAAGGTGTGGCACACAAATTTCAGTTCCCAAGGGGCAGTGTGGTGGTTACCGACCGGGGCTATGTGGATTATAAGTGGCTAGATAATTTGGACAGCACAGGCTGTTCCTTTGTGACCAAGGCAAAATCTAACATGGCTTTTGATCTTCATCAGCATTTCCAGGTGACTGGCCTTAAGCCAGACGGAGTTATTGAAGAACAACATATTACCTTAAAAAACCATAAAGCAAAGCACCATTATCCTGGTAAATTGCGTCTGATCCGTTATTTGGACAGCACCACAGGCAAGGAGTACATGTTTCTAACCACTAACTTCACTCGGAAGGCCAAAACAGTGGCCGATATCTATAAAGAGCGCCTGCATATTGAAGTGTTTTTCAAACACATCAAGCCGCGTATGAAAATCAAATCATTTGTGGGCACATCTAATAATGCGGTAAACATACAAATATGGACCGCTATGACAGCAATACTGCTAATGAAGTTCTTGAAAGAAAAAGCAAAGTACGATGGGCATTTGTCCAATCTGGTCACATTTATTAGCTTAAATCTCTTTGTAAAAATCGATTTACAGAGATGGCTGGATCAGCCGTTTTTATTGCCAAATCAGCACCAGAATAATACCCAGCTTAGCATATTTGATGGATAAGTGTAGGCTTGTTTTATAGAAAATGAAAAAAAGCATCTTTAAAATGCTTTAACCAGAATAATTTTATCCGCAAAAATTATTTTGGACAGCTGTGACTGAAATTATAAACTTTTATGCAAACCTTCTGAAAACAAGATTGAATTCTCAACTATAAAATTATTGTTGAATAAAATATAAACAGGCTTTAAAAAATTCTTATTATTGTGAATAACGTGGAAATAGTTACTTTTTTAGCCATATTAATTATAACTTAATTGGATGTTAGCGGAGAATTTTATTGCCTCAGAATCTATTTTTAAAATTGTTGACTAACGACGAATGATAGTATAAATTTTCTAAAATTAACGGATGGATTCAACTAAACCTTATTGGTATATTATATATACCAAGCCCCGCCAGGAGAAAAATATTTATAAACAGCTGTTAGATAATCAAATAGAGTCTTTCTTTCCTCAATATAAAACGTTAAGACAGTGGCATGATCGAAAGAAACTAGTAACAAGACCACTTTTCCCCAATTACATTTTTGTATTTATTAATACAGGTAAAGAGTTTATCAATATTTTGAAAATAAATGGAGTCTGTGGATTCGTAAAAATGGGAAAGGCCCCTGCAAAAGTGGCCGGACAAGTAATCGATCAAATGAAAATGTTAGAGAACGAAGGCAAAAATATCAATGTCTTACCGAATTATTTCAAAAAAGGTCAAAAATTATGTATCCAAAACGGGCCCCTAAGTGACTTGGTTTGCGAAGTAGTTGTACACAACAAAATGAAAAAAATTCTTGTTCGTATGGATATATTCAACCGCTGTATATTGTCGGATATTCCATTAGAAATGTTTAGTGTTGAAGAAAGAGCCTAAACTAATTAAAGAAACAGTATCCTTCTATAATGGGGTTAATCAATTCTCCAGCTATTAACGTATTGGGGAGAACTGAAGCAAAAGGTATATTCAGGTGCATAAAGCACATTGTCTGAAGTACTGACCTATTATAATATCCGGATAGGGAAAAAGGAACGCCAAACAAAACTTCCACAGCGCGTAGGTTCTTCTTTAAGTCATCAACGGCTGCAATGGCACTTCTGGCTTCTGAAAGTAACCTTAGCAAAACACAAAAGAAGCTTATATCGACATTGTGCCGGTCGTCAGATGAATTAAAGTGCATTATGGCTTTGGTTAAGAAATTTTGAATCTTGATAGAAACTAAAACAGGGAATGGAGTAAATATGAGGATTACAGAAGTGAACAAACTGTTATTGCAGAATTAAAAGATTTATCCATAAATTAATGTCTGATATCCAATCCATTGCAAGTGTTATTAATCTGCATTGGCTCAATGGACCATTGAAGGAAATGTTAACAGATGAAAGACTATAAAATGTGAAATGTATCAAAGGGAAAGCCTATAGTTACTCAGAAAAAAGTTCGGTTTTAGTACTAGATTGATCATCAAAATTCGGGAACAACGAAATTACCCAGTAATATGGTGTCAGTATAACGCAGATTAACTGGCTGCATTGCTGAAATACTAAATAACCATTATATAACGAATCATTCCTAAAACGATATAATTCATGAATACATCAACAATCCAATCTTTTAAAATTTCATTTTGTACTACTTGTATGAATAGGCTTTATCATTTAAAAGAGACTCTGCCTATGAATTTAATTAATAATTCAACCTACAAAAATGTCGAATTTGTAGTGTTAAATTACAATAGCAACGATGAAATAGATCTCTGGGTTGAAAAAGAAATGATAGCGGAAATCAGAAGCCAAAAGCTTAGATATATCAAAACTTTAGACCCTATGCATTTTAAAATGTCTCATGCTAAAAATATGGTAACCAGATTTGCTAACGGCGATATTATATGCAATATAGATGCTGATAATTTTACGGGTAGCGGTTTTGCCGAATATGTTAATCAGCAATTTAGTAAAGACAAAAATATATTTCTAACCGGGGGAGGCAAAGATACCATGGGAAGAGTGTGCTTGTGGAAAGCGGATTTTTTAAGATTAAGAGGTTATGATGAAAAGATATTAGATTGGGGTTACGAGGATACCGATTTTTATTACAGAGTCAATGATCAAATAGGAAGAACAGAAGTGAAGATCTTGGATTTTAAACATTTACTGACTATCGAGCATGATGAATTTGAAAGAATGAAAAATGGAATTTACAATAGTGAAATTGAGTTTGGACTAGTGTTAGAAACAGAGAACATTATAAAGGCTTATGTGCTTAAAAAAAATAACAAATTTGAATACCTAATAATTACACCAAACTCCGGAAATAGTTTAAGTGGTGCTCTGATTGATAAAGATAAAATTCGATGTGGAAATTGGACAATTAAAAAAGAACACTTCCAATTTAGGGACGACGATTGTGAAAATATTATTACATTTCCCACAAATGATGGGGGGCAGACATATATAGCTCCCGAAGGAGTATACAAAAAAACTCCTAAATCTAAAGTTTGCTTTTATTATTCAATGTTAAAGGGCCAATTGGCTTATTATGAAAACGCTACCTTCAAACAAGATATTAATTTGAATGGTTTCGGCGAAGGATTAGTTTTTGAGCCATTTGCTCATCTAATATAATTTTTTAAATGGAAAAAGAGCTTAATACCCATCTTTCATTAAATTAGGCGTGTGCTTCCGATAGCCTGCAGGCATTTTCAGCTCGCTTTTAATCAAGGGAATATCCTTTTTTAAATAGATTCCCATCTGGTTTTATCAATGAAGATGCCATTGAAGAGGTCGAAGCATGGAGAACAGAATATAATGCTTTTAGACCACATAGTACCTTGGGACGATTAACGTCTCAGGAGGTGTGGGAAAAAAGTCAATTAAAGCCTTGGTTTTCGAGTTTAGCGTTTCTGAAAATTGGGGGGAGGTCACTATTACTGTCTTGTTTTGTTAGAAAATTTTTTGAGATTGCGTTACAAGGCGGAAGAAAAGTAGTGGGGTAAAATTGAAAACTTCCTGCTCGGGCTACAATTTCAGAGTTAAATAATTCACTATAAATAAATAATATATTGTTTAAAGTATGAATACTATTTCTTCAAAGCAGGAAAACCAATATTATAAAATAGATTTCTTGTTGTTTTTGGTAGTTAATTGTCCGTTTTTTCTTAAACTTTAGCTAAGTAGCAAGAAGGATGACCAATAAGTCGATGTTTTTACGGAATTGGCATATTCATTCCTATACCAAATATACTATATTTTGTTTATAGTGTCTACCCGTTGGTTTGGTTTTTTAAGGGGAGAAAGCTTTGCTCTTAGTGTAATGTGTTATAAAGTTCCACAAGCTGTCCAAAACGTTTTTGAAAACTAATAAAAGCTGACTTTCCTTCATGATTTAGGCTGTTTTTTTAGGGTTTGTAAAAACAAGCCTTCCCATCCATCAAACATGCGAAGCTGTGGGTCTTTTTGGAGCTGATTTTTTGAGCAAAAAGGGTTATCTAACCATTTCTGGAGGTCGATTTTCACAATCAGGTTTAATCGGATAAAAGTCACCAGATTAGA
>Ga0209512_1002434_pt1 | contig 19816 bp, 10 predicted proteins | sample frozenSSSSmetaG_FD_184142 | JGI IMG/M metagenome (GOLD analysis project Ga0209512, IMG submission 184142) | Glacier valley bacterial and archeal communities from Borup Fiord, Nunavut, Canada, to study Microbial Dark Matter (Phase II) -... | ecosystem: Environmental > Aquatic > Freshwater > Ice >... | reverse complement strand
GATGACCGAATCAGATCTTGTTTGGCTTCTCCAAAAGTCTGGATGACCAAATCAGATCTTGTTTGGCTTCTCCAAAAGTCTGGATGACCGAATCAGATCTTGTTTGGCTTCTCTAAAAGTCTGGATGACCGAATCAGATCTTGTTTGGCTTCTCTAAAAGTCTGGATGACCAAATCAGATCTTGCTTGGCTTCTCCGGAAGTCGGGATCGCCTAAATCAGGATATCTTTTAAAAAAAAGCCCCTTCCAAAAGCGAAAGGGGCTACTAAGAAGTCCAGCAAAACCGACTTTTATCCGGCCTTTAAGGGATTTATTTCAAATTGGTTCAGTCTGGCAACAAACGTCCAATCTATTATATTGCGGGTAATTTTAACGCAGACGTTTGCTTTTTTTCAAGGTAAATCCGGTGAACCATTAACGTGTTTTTTCCTGATTTCTGAGGCTTGTCTTTCAATGTCAGCGTGATTGTGTTGGTTCCTTCTTTGATGAAAAGTGACCCGATGTATTCTTTTTCAACAAAGGTATTTTCAGCAGCATATCCATCCATGCTTTTAACCGGAATTTGCCGTTGGTTCACTTCAAACGGGTTGCAGTCGGGTCCTTTAAAATACGACAGGTATAATTTGTATTCGCCGTTTGACGGTACTTCCAGTTCAAACTTAGCAAAACCATTACCGGGTGCTGTAAGTTTGAAGACTTCATGGTTCCTGCCACTCTTTGCATCCTTGCAATCTTCGTAGGAAATAGATGCTCCATGGCTGAAAGCTTTAACAGGAAGTAAGGCAAGCCAGTATTCCTGTAATGTAGGTGATTTTACTTTTTCCAATAATTCAGTTGACGGCAGATTGTTTGAAACCGGCGGCCTGTCGCAGTAATAATAGGCAACCGAAGTATAATCGACGGGAATCTGATTTTTTTCAGGACCATGTTCAATCGTCATATTCAGATCACGTTCAAAAGAAATTTTATCGGTGAGCAGAAAACGATAACCGCCTGTGTGTGCCAGTGGAATGGAATACGCCAGGCAACCATGTACCGGCAAACTGAATGCCTGGTCCCAACGGTCGGCTAGCGCATACCATCCGCCGTTAAAATAGTCTTCAGAGCCGGTTCCGTGAAACCTTATCTCGCCATCGACTGTGCAAACATCGTCGCCTTCAAAAAATATAGTCATCCCCGAATTGAGGCCCTGTGCCTGCAAAGCTGTTCCCACGTAATGACCACGACCAGTTTTATTCAGGATTAAATAAGGTTTTCCCATCTCCACATTTTTTGCCCTCTTCCATTCCGCATATAGTTTCCCTTCGTTGGAAGCACGTTTTGAATCAGTATAATAGACCGTTACGTTAACGGGAATTTCGGCGGACTGATTCATTGGACTTTTAAGGAACTCCAACTCAATATTTGCTTTTTTGTCGAATGGCATTGGCATGTAACAATAGTGGGTGCCATCCTTTACGCCAACCAGCATCGACTGCATCGAAGGTTTTCCAAAAGCATAGCCAAAGAAATCAGAAAGCGGGCTGTTGATGGCAGCAACCGTCTCATCATCCCAGTGGGCACGGAAAATCAAATCCTTAAACGCGGTGTTTAGAAGCAATTGTGGTTTAATCTCTATTCCAACAACACGTCCTCCGGAAGTTATGCTGAAAATGGACTTGACATCACCGGGTTTCAGCACCACACTTTTGGACACGGTTTTAACCTTTTCAAGTAGTGAAGGTAAAAGTGTCCTGATATTTTCACCGTTGTTTTTCCAGACTTTGATTACAGACGAAAGCGCTTCGTCCTCCTCTTTTGACAGTTTTTCAGGGAACGATGAAACCGTTTTATCTCCTTTCAGTTCCCTGTAAAGTACCTGGTGAAATTGCATCTGTTTTCCTTTAAACACAATTTTGCAGGAACTCTGATAGGGAATTGGCAGATAGCAGTAATAGCCGCCAACCTCGTTCCCCACAATGGGTCGCGAAAACGGGTATTTTTCACCTGAAAAAAGGTCGATAAACTTTAATTCGATGCGGGGTGTTTTCTCCCCGTCGAAGAAAAACTGGATGGTATCGTTTGAGGGTGTTGGTGTCCAGATTCGCTGAATCACCCCCGGCCCTTTTAATTCGGCCAGGACTAAGTTCCCGTTTTCTTTCCGCAGGTACGAATACTTACCAGAAAATCCGTCGTCGTTTCCACCCGTAGTGTCGTAGCTCGAAATTTGTTTTACAACTGCCTGCTCCTGAAACTGAGGCAGTAAATCGATCCTAGCAAGTTTAAGAATCTGATCTTTATATCCGTCGGCAGAACAGAACAAATATTGTCCGACAAATATCAGAATCAGCCCGGTTTTCAAAATTAGAGTTCTCATAGTATGTGCATTAATATATTTTAAAACAAAATATTTTGTCAGAATACAGGAACAAGCTAAGGAATACTTAACTCTTTGATGATCTTAAAAAATGCCTGCTATTAATTGTTACAGTTAATTTGCATTGAATGTAGCTTATTTCCTTTGCAATCCAATTGATCCGTCAAGTTAAAATTGTACGGTATATAGCAGTTCACCTGTTTCACCATTTTTATTTCCCTGTGAAGGCATAAAACTTGTCACTGCAAATGTGTTGGTTCCATTGACCAATGCAATTCCAGGGTTGGCAAATGAAATTGAACCTAAAGGCGTTGTGGTATTTAATGTATAATAGAAAGCGCCGTTACCAAACAGTAAACGCCAGCTGCTCCAATCGCCGGAAGTTGCCTGGGCTTCCTGGAGTACATAATTTCCCGAATGGGTAAATCCGCTCCTTCCGCCAATATTTCCGTTATAACCCATTAGCTGAATATTGTAATTTGAAACCTCGTCTTTCCATGTTCTCCAGTCTGAGAAATTTTTCAATATGCCAAAAGCCTGCTGATCGCGGATCCCGTTGTCATAAAAATGGTACCCAATCAGGATGTGTGAGGAGGAAGGATTGCTCCCTTCTACTATCCGGATATCAGGGGTTCCTTCCGCCAAACCTGAAAAGGATCGGGAGATTGATTTATCATTAGAGGGGTTGTTCGTAATTAAACTGGCATACGAAGAGTAATACCTGATTTGAACATTGTTGGAACCTTGCACCGGATCTTGTTCATTCGCAACCAGATAACCTGTTCCCCATTTTTTAATCTCTCCCTGGTGTGCCCTGTCGCCCATTTCGGTTATATAAGTCCAGCTTTTCAGATCGTTACTGCCTGCCAGGTATAATTTAAATTGGCCGTCACTCACCATTGAATGGTAAACACCCAGATAGGTATAAGCCTCATCCGCCTTCACAATCCTCAAAACATCCATCGTCACACTGCGGTTATCCCTCTTACCTAAGGATGGATCAGATCCGGCGATGTTATTGAATTTGTCAATTTTCAATTTTGTTGAACTGTTTTTATAAAACCACCATTTATAGGCAATGTTTAGGTTTCTATTGTTGGCAAACCCTTGTAATTCAGACACAGAATAGCTTGTATTTCGGGTATTTAAGTCAATAATCGTATTCCGGTAATCATCAAGGGACATCGTTTTCAATTCAGGAGCCGTTTTTGTACCTGAATCAATCAGGAATTTGTACATCATTGAACTCCATGCTAAATCATAATCCCTCATGGCCTGAAGCAACGACAGCGGGTTATTGCATTTACCGGATAAAACCGAAATGAGCGAGTTGCGCAGATCAGCATAAGGCGTTGACATAATTGCCGTAACAGTTGACCACTCCGTGTAGAGCAGTGTTTTTACCAGAATATCCTCGTTCTTTACTAACGTAGCGGTGGGCAAAGTGTCCTTATCTGTCACCATTGCGTTTGAGCAACTGTTCATCAATATGGGAAACAAAAAGATAAAACTAAAGATGTATCTCAAAATGAGTTATTATTAATGACCGTTGAAATTAACCAAAGCAGTTATCCATTTTATGAGTACACTGCTTTGGTTTCTAATGTGCTTCTGGGAATATCTACCTGTTTTTAAGGGAGACCGAATAGGGACGGTCCTCAGGTAATATTCCCCGGTTTTTTGCCGGTGTGCTTCCCATTTCATAGTGAATGGTTCCCCCGCTTGTTAATTCCGAATGCGTCAGCCATGTTCGTGTAAAAGGCTTACCATTCAGCGATGCGGACTGAATATATTTGTTGCCGATCGAATTACCGGACGCTTCAATAACGAGTGTTTTTCCATTTTCAAGGTGAAGGGTCATTTTAGGGAATACTGGGCTGCCAATCACATACTGATCCGTACCCGGACAAACCGCATACAATCCCATCGCACTTAGCACATACCACGACGAAGTCTGTCCCTGATCTTCGTCGCCGGGATAACCATTTTCTGTTGAATTGTATAGTTTATCCATTACAGTCCGGGCATAATACTGCGCCTTCCAGGGAGTACCCGCATAATTGTACAGGTAAACCATGTGCTGAATAGGTTGATTCCCGTGTGCATATTGACCCATGTTGGACATTTCCATTTCGGTCATCTCGTGGATTTTCCGCTTGTAGGTACCAACTTTCACCGTATTGGGTACCGAAAAAACAGAATCTAATTTTGAAACGAACTTTTCATTTCCTCCCAACAGATCAACCAACCCGTTTACATCATGAAAAACTGACCAAAGGTAATGCCATGCGTTCCCTTCGGTGAAAGGTCCTCCCCATTCATTCGGATCGAAATTGGGTGTCCATTTCCCGTTTTCATCACGGCCTCTCATAAAACCAACTTTGGGATCGAAAAGATTTTTGTAATTGAACATCTGGCGTGCGAAAACTTCACGGTAGATCAGATTGTCAGTCATGTCGGCCAATTGGTAACCACAAAAATCATCATAAGCATATTCGAGCGTTTTAGCCGTCGATTCGCGATAATTCGGATAAGGGACGTAACCCAGGGTGTAATATTCCTTCCATCCATCCCTGCCATTTGCGGGTCCCCACGGACCTTTGTTGGTCGCTTCGTGATAGTAAGCTTTCAATGCCCTTTGCGGATCAAAAGTGCGTATTCCCTTTGCCCATGCGTCGGCCAGCAACGAGATCGCGTGGTTACCGATCATGCTTCCGCCTTCTCCGGGAAACGACCAAGAAGGTAGCCAACCGCACTGGTCGAAAGCGTCAAGCAAACCGGCAACATACCTGCCATGCATCGTTGGATGCATCAGTGCATTCAATGGAAACTGGGCACGGAAAGTATCCCAAAAACCGGTATCTGTATATAAGTAACCGTTATGAATTTGTCCATCATAAGGACTAAAATACCAGGGTTTGCCATTGGAATCTATTTCATAAAACTGACGTGAAAACAGGCTTGCCCTGAAATAGCAGGAGTAAAAAGTTGCGGTCTCCTCCGGTGTACCCCCTTCAACGACAATTTGGTTCAGATGATCATTCCAGATTTTCCAGGCGGCTGCTTTCGTGTCTTCAAGTGATTTAAATGGTCCCAGCTCTGTTTGGAGCGTAAGCGCAGCCTGTTCGGGGCTGATATAGGAAGAGGCGACTTTTGCCTGAACTTTGACTCCGTCATCAAAACGAACCCAGGCACCAACACCTTTTCCTTCACGCTCCAACTCTCCATCCCACTTTTCTCCTTTACGGTTTTCCCATGTCCCGAATTCACGGATCGGTTTATCAAACTGAATTACAAAGTAGTTTTTAAAGTTTTCTTTCAGACCCCGGCCGTTATGGACATACCCGATGACCTTGTTTTCTTTAGGGAGAATTTTCACCATACTCATCCCGGTGTATCCATCCAACGTGACATACGATCCACCCTTTTTAGGAAATGAAAAACGGAGATGAGCTCCTCGCTCGGTTGGTGAAATCTCTGCCGTGATGTTATTGTCAAGTTTAACCTTGTAATAGTTCGGTTTCGCGATTTCATTTTTATGACTGAACCTGGCGGCCCTCTTAAACTGGTCCAATGCAAGTTTCCCGGTTACCGGCATCAGTGAAAAAACCGCGTAGTCGTTTGTCCATGAGCTGCATTGGTGCGCCTGCTGGAAGCCCCTGATCGAATCTTTGGAATACTGGTATTTCCAGCCATTACCGTTCCAGCCTGTTTGCGGTGCCCAGGTGTGCATTGCAAACGGTAGTGCCGTAGTTGGGTAGGTGTTACCGCGCGTGAGGTCAAAACTTGAGTTGGTTCCCTGTAATGTATTTACATACTTCACGAGATCAACTGGCTTCGCAGCGCACAGGATATTTACGTTAACGATCAATAGTGAAATTAATAGGAGTGTTCTCATGTTTGAATCAATTGAGTTATTTATTTCAATAGTTTTATAAAATAAGCACCTACTACCGAACGCGCCTGAAAGTTAAGCTTTACAGCATCGTTGGTTCCATACCAGTCAGACATAGGCACCCGGTTGGGCGTCTCTGTGATGTAAAGATGCAAAGGATCGGTGAGTTTTTTAAATGTTTCCAGGTTATCAGCCATTGCAGCCGACCAAACGATCCAATCCGATTTGGTATAATCCTTCCGGTTATCCAACGGGATACCGTATTTGTTTTGCTTTGTCAGGTAATAAGCCACCTCTTTTTGCGCCACCTCCTTCGGGAATATTCCAAGTTTCAATACCTGATCCCATACTAAATTATATTTCTGGCTCCAGGTTCCGGGTTGATCGAAAGTCAGGCGGTAATGGTCTCCGTCATCCGCCATTCGCATCCATTCTTTTGCCATTCGTCTTGCTTCTGAGGTGTATTTTTCAGCAATCTCCTTCCTGCCGAGCATTTCTGCTAAACGACCATAACCGGCAATTGCAGTAATGGCTTTTACTGATAAGTTGACATTGTGTGAAAGGTGACCTGCAAAATCATCGGTGCAAAGCTGATTCTCCGGATTTAATCCATGCTCAAGCAGGTAATTGGCCCAAATTGTCAGTACATCCCAATGCTTGTTGGCATAGTCTGCATTACCCTGCATATAGGCAATGGCGGTTGTTAAAATGAGCATGTTTCCACCCTCTTCCACCGGCATATCTCCGCCATAAGTCTGACCATTCGCCAATGGATAAGAACCCACATCGTGTGATGGAAAAGGCTTGGTCCATTTTCCGCTTTCCGAAAAATAGAAGATCGGATTCAGCATCCCTTTTAACAACTCGGGATTGTACTTCAAAAATAATGGTGCTGACGGGTAAGTAATATCAACAGTTCCGATTGATCCGTTGCTGAAGTTCTCTTTTGAAAGGAACAACAGGTTACCGCTTCGGTCTTTTACAAGCTTATGCGCTGCAATTGATTGACGGAAAGCCAACACACAAAGATCGGCATAGTTTTTACCGCCGGCTTTCAATGTTTCGTTCAATAATTTCTTATCAAATGCATCGCAACGATTCATTACCAGATCATGCTCATTTGCAGCAGTCTTTAATACATCATTAATCGTTATTTTCCCGTCTTTGGTCCACCAGGCTTTTAGGTTGTCTCCAAAATACTGGATCGATTGTATATCATCGTACGCCAGCATCAGGTAGCCTTTTGATGTTGTTTTACCCGAAACGGATCCAATTTTATCTACATAAGCCATTGCAGGCATTTGTCGCGTCATGCAGGCAGTTAATTTATTCAGACTTTTAGGTAGTTGCCCGTTTTGAATAAAACCTTCCTTGGATTCAAAATAATCGCCAATAACTATTGTGCTTTGGGTGGTTTTATTTGCTGCCAGGTAGACGTATCCCCAATCAATCCTTACATTATCGCCCGATTTCTGCAATACAGGTTGTTCAGTAGTACCCGCCTTCACAAATTGTATCCCGTTCGTTTCTCCTTCGGTAACTTCAACTTCCTGACTGATTTCATTAACTGCCCACTCAGGGGTAATTTCAAAATAAATCTGAACGTCATGCTTTTTAGCATCATTCGAAACGATCTCGTAGTTGATGTAATTAACCGGTCTGGACATCAGGTCTAAATCGGCAGGTAACAGCGGCGATACAAACTGAAGATTCAAATCAACAGGCCCGCAGGTAAATGCGTAATGAGTCTGTGTGGCTGACAACGATAAATTCTTCTGAACTGCAGTCTGCTGAAACTTTTCCCGCCTTTGGATAAGTCCGAAATCAACTAAACCACCGCCCATTGGATTTTGACAATGCGCTGCGAGTATATTTTTTTTGCCCCGTTTCAGCAGGCTGTTATCTATTTTCAATACAGCATTGTTGCCTGTTGTAAATCCGCTGCTGACAAGCTCTTTGCCATTCAGGTAGATTTCGATGTTGTCGTCATGGGAATAAACCAGAAATGTTTCATCTGCGGTCAGGTCTTCCGGAATTTCAATTTCGCGCCGCACCCAAATATCTTTTGTTTTCCAGATTGTTGACAGCGCCTGGGCTCCACGTGTTCCAAAAGCTCCCTTCCCCGCTTCCCATGATGCATCGTTGAAATCCTGCTGGTTCCAACCTTCCAAAGGGGATTTAGTCGTAAATTTTCCGTTCCATGCTTCGTAAGTAGCCATTTGTGCAAGGATTTTCCAGGGGACACTCTCTTTCCCAAGAAAACGGTAAACCTGTCCGTCGACACGAATCGCGCCAATTAATCCGTGCGTTTTGCCCGTCCAGTGCGTCACTGTACCGTCAAACAATTGATCTGAAGTCGACCAGGCACAGGTATACGGATCAATCGTAATTAACGGATAAGCAGGCGCACGCATTTCTGTTGCCCCGAGATCTTTTGCATTGATCTTCTGTTGACACATTGCCTGGGACATGAATCCCACGAAAAGAAGTGTTAATCCTAAATTTAAGCGATTCCTCATCGGCTAATTATTAATGGTTTGTATTTTTAGTTTATGCTCAGTTTACAGCTTGAAACGGCATTTTATCCAACAGGTTTAGAATGACTTTCTGCTACCTATTCCCTGATAAATCCAATGGCATCCGGGTATGATAGGAATTAAATTGGGGGAGTATCCTTTGGTTAACCCGATCTGACCGAACCAACAAATTTGACTCCCCCAATATAAGAAAATGATAATTGATTAATCAGTGTGCGTGTTAAGTCAATTATTCTTTTCAGAAGTGACCCCAAATTGGACTACCATGTAAATTCAACGCTGATTCCTTCAGGATCATTTTCGAAGGTCAACAGGCAGGTTTTACTCTTGTTGTCCCATTCCCACGTTGCATCTTTCAACACATTACCTTCATGATTTGAAATGGTGCATTTTTTGGGAGTTACAGGTAACAATACACGCATAACGTTCGTCGTGTTTAATGGACTTTTTGTAATAAACGAGTACCCGGTTTTGATGACTTTTTCATCATAAACGCGTGAGGCAGCGGCTAAAACCTGTGGTTTTTTCTGATCTGCAACGCGATCAATATTTAATAAGTAGGCTTGCTCGCCGGGATTAACCGTTTTCTGATAAAGAACCGGTAATTTGGGATCAAACAAGTCGATTAAACGTCCCTTGTTAACGTAGGGTTTATCGCTAACATTCTCATCCAAAACAGAAATAAGGTCGTATACTCCCCGTGCAAGATAGAAATTGTTCTTTTCGATAAAATTTCCGGCCTTTGCTGTCTTTTCGTACAACCGCTTTACAGTGTCAACAAAACCCTGGTCACTCCCTTCGGTAAGCACAAACTCTTTGGGATCTTTCCGGATAATATAAACGGTACCTTTACCATACTTATACTCACCATCTTTATCCAGGGATGACTTGATATTTAATTTTTCGAATAAATGATCTGAGGCAACTTTGTAATGATTCTTTCCGGTATTCCACCATTCCTGAACACTTTGAAAGGGATCCATATCGCGGCAACAATATACCAGGACGCCCCCTTTTTTGACCCATGCCGCAATGTACTCATGACCTTCAGGAGATAAAGGCTTCATATTTGAATACGACATAATCAAGATCTTTGTGTCTTTCCAGGTGTCAGGAAAGGAAGCATTTTCAAGGTGCAATGTTTTTACAGGGATTCCACGTTTTAGAAATGGCAATGCCTGTCCGTAGAAATTGGAAAGCTGCGGATCTTCATATCCATGGTGAGTTGGGAAACGCTGGAACATTAGTGAATTTGACATCAGGACACTAATACCCGCCGACCCTGACAGTTTATTTTCAGATAGTGGCATGCTATTCAAGGTATTAATCATCACCTGCATCTGAGTAGAATAGAAACGCGGGATCTTTTCCTTTTGAGTGCTTTTGGCGCTTGTCTTATAAAGCCCTTCATAGATACGGTCTGGCCATGGCATTACTTCATAATTGGCGATTTTGGGGTACAGCAGTTTCGCAGTAAAAGTTGCCTGGTAATTTTTTTTGTAATCGGCCCAGTCACGTGGCCAGTCTTCAATAGGGTCAGTAAGAAAAAACATCTTTCTCCCCGTTGGGGCAGTCATTGATTCCATAGAGCCATATTCCAGGTACGCGGTTTCAAATACCCGCTCTTTTACTTTTCCATCAAAATAGTTGGGTTCACGTGATGTTCCTGTCCAAACCTGGGCGATGTAACCATCTACACATGGCAATGAAGCAAGACTTGCTTCTGGGCTAACGATTTGCCACTGCGAATAATTGACTAAAGAGTGCGTCGGAACATAGCAACGTACATCCATCCCTTTGCTCTTTCCGTACTCTTTTGCATAAGTAAAACACTCATTCAAAAGACGGTAATAAAGGTGATATTTTAATTTACTGGATAGATAGGTATTTTCTGGCGACTCATGTTGCGGACGCCAGTCAAAACCATAATACGCTTTCCACTCACGTTTAAATGCTTCACTGTATCCCGCACGTGCCCAAAATTCAGGTTCTTCAAGGTAAATGGCATCAATACCGGCATCAATTACGCGTTTGATTTGTGTTTCCTTCATGTATTTGATGAAGTTTTCGGAAGGAACGATGTATGGAACCATCCGTCCATGCCAGATGGTATCTCCGCGTTGTGTTACCTGTCCTTCATCCAAATGACGCTTTCCATCCCATTTTCCTGTAAAATAATCCTGGTATCCGCCCCAGGCACTCCCGGTCATGAAATGAGTGGTATATCCCCTGTCGCGCCAGGTCTGCACACGCTCTTCAAAGGTCATACCTGGCCGGTCGGAGGTTCCATAAACGATGGACACATCAGCCCTGACATCGGTGACAGGTTTCCATTGTCCGGAAGTCTGGAAAGATGTTTTCTCTTTCTTAATAGGTTTCTCTTGCGAAGTAGCTGTTGAACAAACTGCAACAAACAAAAATCCTGCAATAAGACACACAAAATGGTTAATTCTCATGGTTCAAAGTTATTATAAATGACAGAAGTCATCCCAGTATTTAAGATGAGATGACTTCCTGTCATTTATGATTAATAATTATACTTAAGGCATATCTATTCTTTTCGCTTCATTGTAATTGTGACGTTTGACGTTCTCCGTTGCGTAGTTAATTCTGGCGGCAGCACGAATAAAGACTGTTCTGCCCGCAGGAATCACGCCTGTGGTTGTGATTGTAATAGGCGTTCCCAGGAGTGCTTCAAACGCATTGCCACTATAATTTATTTGCGTCGTGTACCTGTTATCCCATTCGCGTAAACCGACAAAAGGCACCTGGCTCACAAACAGACGAAGATCTGTAACATTCAGGAAGTTGTCATTGTAACCACCCATCGGTTCAATTTTTACTTTGAAGTCAGCAGGGCTAACAGCCCTTGTAACCTTCACAACAGCGGTAACTTTTCCACCGCTAATAGTTGGTGAACCAATCCATTCGACTTTAAGGAAAGGCTGAACCTTGAATTCAACTTCAGTAATACCGTTAATGTCAATATATTTTGATTCATCCATAATGGTATCACCTGCGCTAGTAGTTCTCACCAAAGGAATAAACGCACCGTCAATCCTTACATTATAGTGTCCGGTAAACACTTTGGTGTTTTGAAAGATACCTTCTTTCATACAATTGAAATCGAAGTTATCAGGTACCTTGGTTTCTTTCCAGCTAAGCTCGCGCAACCGGATACGTGTACCTTCGCTACCCTGGTCTGTTAAAACGAGTTCTCCCGTTGCGGCATCGACTACCCTGCCTTTCAATGTTTCCTGAGGTTCAGCGTAGTTATCAATTTTGCACGAATTGAAAGAAACAACTGCCAGGGAAAATAATAAACTATAAAATATTTTTCTCATCTTAATTAAATTTTAGATTGGATTAACGACCTGGTTGCTGATCAATCACCTGGCTTTTAGAAACTTCACCACTTGGTATCATCAGATAATATTCCTGTTCCAACAGGCGGAAACGCCGTCTTCCTTCATCCAAACCAGCATCAAAGAAATATTTACCTGTTGTTGATGAATAGAACGGATACAAACCTTTGTAGTATGCACCATCTGCCTGCGTAAATCCATTCAGCATATCAGAGTGTTGAGTTCTCCAACGTCGTATATCCCAAAGGTTTTTATTTTCGAATGCAAGCTCTTTTGTACGTTCTTTGCGAATGATTTTGAGACCAGCCAAGTCTGAAAGATCATTGATACTTGTCAAAGGATCCGCTCCGGCTCTTTCACGAATCAACCTGATTGCATCGTAAGCAATTTGCTGGAAGTTATCTCCGGCAGGTGCAGCTTCGCCGGCAAGTGACAGCTCAGAAGCAGCCTCAGCAGCATTCAACAGAATTTCGGCATAACGCATCAAAATAAAAGATTGTTCTGAACGAGCTTCCAATACCAAAGTCTGTGGCATATTCGGATTTAACCATTTACGAATAGCAAATCCTGTCATAGCTGCAGTACCATCCGATGTGAAGGGACCACTCTTGCCGCCTCCGTTCATTACAGTTCCGTTAGGCAAAGTAACCGTTTCGTGAGTTGTCCCGTTTTGAGACAAAAACAGCGATTTCTTACCGGCAAATGCACCTAAAGCTTTGTAAGCATCTACCTGGTTGTAGTTTGATGGACCCGCAACTGTATAGTCAGGAGCTCCACTGTTCATAATTCTCAGAGGAGCAATGCCGTTTGTTGCGTCACCTGTATAAATTCCGCGGCGGATATCAATCGCTTCACCTTTGAATACATCACCCGGAAAGATCACATAAGCGCGAAGACGAGGTTCTGCATTCGTGAAAATATCAGTCACATTGTCGAATAACAAATATTTACCGTTGGCATCAAATACTTTGATTGTACCATCCGCATTTTTTGCAATACCATCAAACATCTCAACGAAGTCAAGCGTAGGGCAGTTACCTGCTGAATAACCGTTACCACCCATCAACTGACGAGGAATATTATAAGCATCGTAACCATGTGTTAAATCCGGATATTTGTACTCTTTGATATAGATGTTCTCAGGGCTTGTGGCATCGAAGAACATATCCACCATGTTTTGGTATTGAGAGGCTTTATCATTTGCAGCCCATTTTTTCTTGTATAGTGAATATTTTCCGGATTTCATCACCTCGCGCGAAGCGTTGTAAGCTTCCTTGAAGTATTTTTTAGAAGCAGCGGCAGCAGTAGCCGGATCGAAACCGATCACACGAACATTTGTTTTTTGACCTAAGCCTGTTATTTTGTTATATTTAGCGACAGAACCGGCGAACAACATTGCTTCTGATTTGAAACCCAACGCCACATATTTGTTGGCATAACCACGTTTCGGGCTTGTGGCGGAAAGATTCAGGATCGCTAAATCAAAATCAGCCAACACCTGATTCCAGGCTTGTTCTTCAGTAGAACGCGGAGTTTCGAGTTCCGCAGCTGGATTTTCGGGATATTTTAATACCGTTGTAACCAAAGGAATTCCGCCATAGCGTTTCGCCAGTGCATAGAAAACCATTGCGCGGGCATAATAACCTTCGCCGATAAAATGGTTGTAATCAGCTGTACTGAAATTTGATTTGTATTGTGGCAAAGTTTCGAGCAAACGGTTTGCATCACGAAGCAAATTAAATGCGCGTCCCCAGTAAGCACCATTGCGGGAATAACCTTCAGAAGTCATTGCTGTACCAGCGTCACGACCCAAAGAAGCACCATCGTTGGCACCCGGAGTTACTAACCAGTCATCAAAAAATTGACGGGCAGGTGAATACTTAAAGTCCTCGTAAGGCATTTGGCTGTACATACGTGACAAATAGACCGACATACCAGCCGCGTCTGAATAAAGATCTTTGTCCTGTACGACGTTCATCGGTGGTATATTCAAATAATCTTTACAAGAAACTACGGCGCTAAACGCCAATATTGCGAATATAAAATGTTTGAATTTCATAGCGTGTATTCTTTTAGAATTTAATATTTAGTCCGACAGAATAGGTCTTGTTCAATGGATACAAATACCCGTATGTATCATTTGGATGCTCAGGGTCAACGTAATCAACCTTTGTAAGCGTGAAAACATTGTAAGCATTCACAGATACGCGCAAATTCTTGACGCCGGCTCTTTTAATCCAACGAGTTGGAATTGTGTAACCGAGTTCAATACTCTTCAGACGCAGATAAGCACTGTTTTCAACATTGAATGTAGAATTTTCATCTGGTAAAGTTCCTGTGTAAGCATAGTGGCCACTTGTCCAAACAGTTTTAGGATCATAAGGATCTGACTTAGGATCAACCGGGTGCCATCTGTCCATAAATTGTACCATCGCACCTGATTCGCCACTACCCCACATCGGCTGACGGAGCTGTTCCCCGTAGACCAATGAGCTCATAGCAGAACCTTGCAACAGAAAGTTCAGGTCAAACCCTTTATAGGAAGCATCGAAGATCACACTGTAGTTCATCCATGGATATTGGTTGAAACGAGTTGGGTGATTGTCGTTACCATTGATTTCGCCGTCACCATTCCAGTCCTGGTATCTGTAGTCACCGATAAGGGTTCCACGGCCTATGTAAGTTGGGCTCGATAAGATCTCTTCCCATGACTGGTACTGACCTTCACCCTGGAGTCCGGATTGTACACCCTGCAAACGATCGTTTTGGTTGTTTTTCCAGTTATTCCATGAGCTGCCGATTGCGCCGCGTTCAACATACAAACGTTCCACTCGTGCTAAAGAAAACATCCCCTTCGCATTGTAATTGAAGTCACCGAAATGGTTTCTGTGTGTAAGTTCAACCTCAAAACCATAAGTGCGGTCACTGTTCAGGTTTTCCTGTGGAAGGCCTGCGCCAACTACCGTAGGTATACCTCCGTTACGTGTAGCCAAAAGACCCTGGCGATTACGGCTAAAATAATCAAGCGTAGCACCAAACAGACCGTTCCATCCTTCAAAATCAGCACCTACGTCAAACGTCTTGGCAGTGTACCATGTAATATTTGGATTAGGAATACCTTTATTATCAGCACTTGCATTGAAACTTCCGTCAAATACATAACCACCTGTGAAGTTTCTGTTGTCTGTACTTGACGGGTAATTATAACCTGAAATGAACTGGTAGCTTGATGCTCCGTCATCCCCTGTCTTACCGTAAGAAGCGCGAACTTTTAATTGGTTAATGAAAGACAAACCTGCTGCCTCCTTGATGAATTTTTCTTCAGAAAGTCGCCAGCCCAAAGATGCTGCAGGGAAGAAACCCCACTGTGAACCTTCGGCAAATTTAGATGAACCGTCCTCGCGGAATAAGAATTCAGCCAGGTACTTATTGTCGAAGGCATAATTGAATTTACCTACCAACGCAAGGTTTGAGTTCTCATAAAGATTTTCAGCACCCGAGTTCATCGTTGCAAGTTGTCCTGCAGCAATACCCGCAAACAGGTAAGGTAACTGAAGTCCCAGGTCTCTCTGTGCGGAAAAGTTATCGCTGTTTCTTTTTTGTGCTTCCCAAAGAATGAGACTACCCACTTTGTGTTTGTTGAATGTTCCGTCATAGTTTAAAGAAGCCTGAGCCAGCATTTGTGTTCTGAAATAAGCTTCCCGCTTAATTCTGTTTGGCGATTGACGCGTATATTTAGTATAGGTGTCCGAAGCCACATCATACCTGTACTGGTTGTACTCTTTTTGGAAAACATTTGAGTTTGAAACGTTATAGTCATAACTGAACAAACCTTTTGCAAACAAACCTTTCACACCAGGGATGTCATATTTCAGACTGGCTGACGACTGAACCCATTTTGAGTTTAATTGGTTGTATCCTACGATATCTTTATCCATGAATGAAATAGGGTTATCACCTTCAATCAGTCCATGATAAGGTTTTGTTGGATCGTTATTTGCATAAGCAGGGATCTGAGGACCTTGTCTCCAAAAACTGCGAATGATCCACCATGATTCCTGGTACGGACGATCTTGCTGGTCCATCACCAGGTTCAGGTTCAAATCGAGCGTAAGCCGATCTGTAATTTTGGTTGTAACGTTTGAACGAACGTTGTATTTAGAATATTTCAGGTCGTTTGATTTGAAGAAACCTTCCTGAGACTGGTAACCGAGACCGATGTAGTAAGTAGTTTTATCATTACCACCAGTTGCATTCAGGTTGTGCATCGTTTGCGGAGCATAATCGGCGAATACGAGTGGATACCAATCGGTACTTTGTTTTTTACCCGTTTTGTAATCATCAAATTGCTGATCGTTGAAGATAGGAGAACCACCGTTTATATTGTGCATTGCCGCCTCGTTACGAAGCGTCATGTATCCCATTGCATCAACAGTTGAAGGCATTCCCGATGGAACCTGCCATGTGAAAGAACCTGAATAGTTCAATTCCAGTTTGTTATTGGAGCCTTTTTTAGTATTCACCAAAACAACACCATTTGCTGCACGTACGCCATAAATCGCGGCCGAAGCATCCTTCAACACAGACATGTTGTCGATATCATTTGGGTCCAAACGCTGGAAATCGGCACTTGAACGAGGAATACCATCAATAATGATCAATGGAGAACCCATCGCACGAATATCGAAGTTGTTGTTAAACGCACCTGGTTCTGATGTTTTTTGGGTTACACGTACACCTGAGATCTTTCCGGCAAGCATGTTCTGAGCATTTTCATTCTTTGTTGTAACAATGTCATCACCTTTAATGGCGGAAACTGCACCGGTCAGGGTAGCTTTCTTTTGCGTGCCATAACCAACAGCCACAACTTCTTCAAGTCCAATCGACTCTTCCTGTAAAACCATATTAATGGTCGTTTTATTACCAATGGATATTTCCTGCGTCTTCATTCCGATAAACGAGAAAACTAGTATATTGGCTTCAGCAGGCAGTGATAATGAATAATTACCATCATTGTCAGAGGTGATACCGATTGTGGTTCCTTTCACGATAATAGCAGCGCCAGGAATTGGTACCCCTGCCTGATCGATCACTTTACCAGATACCTTTTTGCCTTGTTGCTGGCTGTTTTGACTGATAAACCCGACCTGGTCGGATTTGTTGGTCAGCACAATCTGGCGGTCAACGACCGTATAAACCACGCCGGTTTCCTGGAACAGGCTGTTCAGAATCTCATCAATTTGTTGATCTTTTGCTTCTACGTTTACTTTACGGTTGACATCTACCAGTTTGCTATTGTAAAGAAAGAAGAACTCACTTTTATCTTCGATCTGATCCAGCACCTGTTTAACCGCAACACCTTTAAGTTGTAGGGTCATTTTAGTCGTTTGGGAATACGCTTCGGAAGCTACCATCTGCGTGATAGCCATGAAGAACAGAAACGTCGTAAGTTTCATAATCATCCAGGTTTTTCGGAGATGGACATTTTTCTCACATCCCCGCATTAAACGGAACATTTTTTTCATACTTTTGAAATGATTTTAGTTATTACTATTTATCCAGGCAATCTTTCGTCGAAAAAAGATTGCCAGTACGTGTCGGGGCGGATGTGGCAACATCTTCCCCGATATTTTTTAACTTTTCTTCTTCATCAGATAAACTTTTTGTTTTGTGAAATCTCCATTTGCAAGCACTTTCCGATCGGTAATCCGGTAATCAATTGGGGCAGATAGTTTCAACAAATTCAATACCTGCACCAGATTTTCGTTTCGGAATGATGCCTTATAGACGTAATTTTTTATTTCAGGATCATTGATTGCAATCTCAACATTGTACCATCTGCTCAGCCTCTTAACCACATCCTCCATCGAATCGTCCCGGAAGATCAGGTTTCCATCGCGCCAGGCGATATATTTTTCTACGTCAACCTCTTCTGTAATGACTTTTTGCGCCTCTTTCTGATAGATCGCCCTTTGTCCGGGAAGCATGTTGCTGTATTTTTTTACAATTTGACCATTTTCGGAAGAGAGTGCTACTTTGCCTGTGACCAAAACAACCTCCGATTGCGTATCACCTTCAAAACTGGTAACATTAAAAGAGGTGCCAAGTACTTCAACTTTTAACTCGTTCGCATTTACGCGGAAAGGCTGTTTTTCATTTTTGGTTACCTCAAAAAAAGCTTCACCTTTAAGCATTACCTCTCTTTTGTCTCCTGCAAACCGGTTAGGAAATTGCAGTTGAGAACCTGAATTTAACCAAACCTTTGTCCCATCGGCTAACGCAAATTGGGTGACCATTCCCTGCCGGGAGGAGATCGTTTGCATCATAACCTGCTCCTGTGAATTATTATTTGCCTGATTTTGAATAGTCAGGTAACCGGAATAGACAAGTAGAGGGAGTACCAAAACAGCAGCAACTCGCTGTAATATGATCAACCATTTGGCAGCGTGAGGTTGCAATATTGTCGAATTGACTTTTCTCAAAGCTTCAAAGGAGTTGAACTGCTCCATCTCGTTCAGTAAGATCATTGCATCCCAGGCTTTCAGACTTTCAAGATAGACCTCTTCATTTTCGCGCGATTCACTTCTCCAATTATCCATTATTACCCGGTCTTCATCAGACAATTCGCCTGATAAATACGCGGGTAATAACTCTTCTATTCTACTCTTACTAATCTCCATATTCTAAAAACTCATAATTGGATAAATGCAGTACGCATTAGGTCACTTCTATATTAAGACGACTAAAGACATTGGCACACATATACGGAAATTAAATATTTTTAACTGAAGGTAAATGCCTCAAATTAGCCTTCGCAACAGGGATAAATTGTCGAAATGAAGTTCCGAAGTCAATTGCCTGGTTTTCAAATATTCAGGTCTCAATTCTTTAGCCATTTTCACGATTGACCTCTTGAAGGGTTTGCAACCACTTCAAGGGTCGCTCCGTCTCTTTTTCTCCCCTTCACTCCCTCCTAATTATCCTATCAACCAAACAATCAACCAAATTGGCAGATACTCGACAAGCTCTTTCCGGAGGATTTTCAAGGAATTACTGATTTGTAACTCAACCGTACGTTTTGAAATTCCCAATTTGTCCGATATTTCCTGATTTGACAAATTATTGAGACGGCTTAGTTCAAAAATTTCACGACAGCGTGGAGGTAGTTTTGTCATACTCTTTTCGATGGCCTGTCGCAATTCGGATTCGGCAAAATAGTGATCGAAGGAATCATCTTCATTTTCGGCGGCGAAGAGTATAAAAGCTTTGTATTTTTCGGTGACTTTATGATGTTTTTGAAAATCGAGACAACGGTTTTTAACGCCCGCAAAGAGGTATGATTTTAAAGAGGTTGTGATTTGCATTCGTGGAGCTTCCAGCCATACGGTTACGAAAAAATCCTGTATCAGATCTTCAGTGGCATCACGGTCATAGAGATATTGCATAGCAAAAGCGCAAAGCGATGAGTAGTAATAGTTAAAAACAAAATCAAATATTACTTTGTCCCTGCGTCCGAGTCCTTCTATTAACAAAATATCTTTCAATGCCGTCCTGTAAATGCTAGCACAAAACTAATACTATTCAGAATGAAAAAACGATGTGCATTTAAAAATTGCTATATTCACATTTTCAAAGTTCCGAAAACAAGAACGTTGTGGTTTTGT
>Ga0209512_1002430_pt1 | contig 19824 bp, 22 predicted proteins | sample frozenSSSSmetaG_FD_184142 | JGI IMG/M metagenome (GOLD analysis project Ga0209512, IMG submission 184142) | Glacier valley bacterial and archeal communities from Borup Fiord, Nunavut, Canada, to study Microbial Dark Matter (Phase II) -... | ecosystem: Environmental > Aquatic > Freshwater > Ice >... | reverse complement strand
GCTTTGGGACGGAGGTGGGGAGGGAGGTCGATGAGAGTGGCGCGGAGTGGGTGGTGTTGACCATGAGGGGGAAGTGGTGAGTGCGCTGTGCGGGGATGGGGTGGAGGGGGGGTCGAGGCGGTGTGCTGACGCTGGGTGTAGGTTGCCGTTTTCGAGGTTCTGAGCGGGAGAGGGGGGATATGGAGGATGGATGGATGGGTTGGAATTGGAGAGAGGGGGGGATGGCTTATATGAGTCTGTTGGGAGGTCAGCGGCATGGTATTCCGCGGTCACGGCCACGGTCACGAGCAAATACAGGAAACAGGAAACACCACACTCGAGCAAGAGATCAGAGCCGTAGGATTGTCCAGAGAAAAAGCTACTGCAAATATAATCCGCTCGGAACAGGCACCCAAGAACCCGGCTGCCCATCTCCAAGCTCATTTTCTTCTTCCTAGAATCCTACGATCCCTCCCCCTCCCCCCTTTTTTGCTCCCAAGCCGCCTGCTGCCTGCCCGGTGTCGACCATAAATAATATCCCCCAATGGACGTGTTGGTAAATCTGAAATTTTGGAAATAGCGACTATCCCCGCCGCGGGCCCACGACGGGGAGGTTTGGGCGTCGTCGCCAATGTAGTGTAAATGCCGTCGAGACGGTCCCGAGTGAGAAGCGAAGGTTACATGTGCCGCCTCGCACGCCCCGGTGAGGGCGTGCATCCGCGGCGCCGAAAGAAAAGAAGCGAAGTGAAGTGAAGTGAGGTGTCGAGGCGTGAAGCGTTCTGCGCGCATCACCGTCTCCCGCCCCGCCTGAAGCGCCTCAGGGCTCACGCTCGCTCGCCGACCCTGCGACAGGACAGCGCGCTCCGAACCCCGAGTTGCTGGCGCCTAATGGACGGGACGAGATGGGTGAGACGATGCCGGCATGGGTGGGGTGCTGGGGATATTTACATCACCAGGCAGCCCGCCCCTAGGTTCTGGCGCTGGACGCTGCAGCCGGCGCCCAGGTTCTGGCGTTGGACGCTGCAGCCGGCGCCGAGGTTCTGGCGCTGGACGATGCAGCCGGCGCCGAGGTTCTGGCGTTGGACGATGCAGCCAGCGCCGAGGTTCTGGCGTTGGACGGTGCAGCCGGCTCCGAAGTTAGGCATGTTGATGGTGGTGGGTTGGGTTTTGAGGGTGGTGGTTTGGTGGATTGGAATGTGTGGTTTGAAGTGAAGGCTGTGAGAGGATGTGGTAGTGAGGTGAGGAAAAAGAGGGAGAGAGAGGGGATATCGACGAGGTATTTATATTCGGAGGGGAGACGGAAGAGATGGGAGTCGGGACGTGGTGGTTGCATGGTGGAGAGGGGGAGAGCGGGAGGATAGGTGCTGTGTGCTTATGATTGTGTGTGTCTTGCTGGGATATAATATGAAGGAGAATCAGGGGGAAAGAGAGGAATGATGAAAGGAGAATCAGGAGGAAGAGAGAGGAGACTGAAAGAAGTAGGAACTGTGATCTGAGTATGAAAGGGGATACTGGACGAGGATGATGTTAGGAGGACATAGTAGGAAGGGGCCTTGAAGCGCGTGGACAATATCAAAGGGGATCTCCCGGGCTTCCATTAAGGTGCCGTCGTGAAAAACTCAATCAGGAGTCACCAAGGCACTCGTATGAGTCTTGGAGGCATTTGTTGTGGTGATCTCGACCGATGGAATGTTGGTGTTGTCGTTGTTGAGGCGGTTGTGGCTTAATCCCTTAATATTGTTCTCCTAATATTGTTCTTCAACGTCAAAGAGCCGCCACCCTAAAACAACCACACCCGCCATCATGAACGGCCAAGATAAAGCTTGAATTCAGCTTCAGGAATGACCCAGAGTAATCTCATGCTCATAGTTGATAGGATATATCCAAACAATGACAAGATTTAGAGTCCAGTGACAGTTGTCCTCTCAAAGTTCCTAGATGTATGCCCAAATGTTCGCATACGAGAAATGCACGTGAGGGATGATGAGCGAATCATCTTAGAAAACTCGTAGGATACAGGCATTCCCCCTCTCCTCGAAATTACTAAAACGCCTCCCCCCGCTCGCCCTGGTTGCGGACGGCGAGCACAACAAGGAAACAAGTTAAGATGGCTTGTGGACACTATTCCCATGAGCCAGTAGACAACGGAAGTTTCCACGACATGAGGAGAAGATCTCAATGAACAAAAGAAATCTCGTCGTTGATTTGGCGGGCAACTGAACGAAACTCGGGATGAGACTCAAGCCGGGATATGGTCAATGAAACCAACTTCGAAGACAAGACACTTGATCTGAAAGCAGCACTTGTTCGAGTATGATATCGGCCAGCATGCTGGGAATGTGAGCAAGGAGCCGTTGAGAATAGTCATGAGAGGAGCCTCTCTGGCATGAACAGCGGTTGGGCAAGACGGAGACGGCAACATGCTTGTCTTAGCCGATTCTCCCTCATTTCCCAATTCATGGTCTTTATGGCAGCCAAAGCCCGCAAAACCCCTTCCCATCTTCTGCCTAAGTCAGATCATAAGATAAGTGATCTTTGGCACTCAACTCAGCCATCTTCCAGAGTCCGTGACTGTGAAATATTGGGGGCGGAAGAGGGAAGACTTCGCAGAACACAGCTGAACAGAAGCTCTGCCACGAACCACAAACAAAGTGTAACACACTCTTCTACTCCATCCGATGAAAAATATGAAGAGATTTTACCAGGATATTGCAAAAAAAAAAAGGGGGGGAGAGAACAGGAAATAGTATAAGTTGCCTACTTGGGCCGGAGTCTTGGGGGCCAGGTGCTGCGGAGAGCCTCGTCTTCTCCTTCTTCGCCGGCCAGCATTACCCAAACGAGATACGCAGCGTAACTTTGAATTTAAGCCACATCTGATGCATAAGTATTGTTTGCACGTTGCCGTGATTCCATTGACTGTAAAGATGTCTCGCGTTGGGTCTTGCTCGGTGAGGAAGAGGGAGAGGGAGAGCGAGAAAGAGGGCGGAGGACTCGGAGTGATCGAGAGGATGATGTCGAGGAACCTGTGTATGTACATAGATCCAGAAGAAAGGTTCAGTGAGCCCCAAAGCCCCAAGAGCTCCAAGAGCCAAGAGCTCCAAGAGCCAAGAGCCCCAGAGTCGGCCTGCCTACCTACCTAGGTAATAATGATGTTGGCAAACAGTACTTAGTGGGGGAGGGAGTTGGGGTCGTCTGCCGTATCTAATCGCACCCACCTTCCCCCCTCTTCCCTCCCGCCTCTCACGTCTCCCCTCTCACTTCTCACCTCTCACCTCTCACCTAACGTCTCCCCACAACAACTAACTTCGATAAAAAAACAACAACGAGCACAACGCATAGTAACGGAGTCTTCGCTATATTCCATAATGGGTGTTCTCCTGCGATTTTTTTTTGCATTATCCATCCCAATGTCAATTTCGTCTTCCATCCAATCAACGAGTCCTCAGTGCCTGGGCGGCTGCTTCGTTGAGACCGCATCCTGTGCTGCGGCGGGGCGGTGCTGAGTCTGCGCAGCCAGCTCGAATAATGTGAGCAATGACGCAAAGTGAGATAGAGAGGGAGTCTCGCTATCCATGATAGCTTCTTAAAAGACTCGTTGATTTCCATTCCCTTTGCTTTGGTCGTGCTTTACACAGCTCTACACCGGTCTCTCCAGTCCAGAACTAACCATCACTTCAAACTGCGTCGATCTCAGCTCAAAGGACGAACTAAACCTCGACAGGCTTCATTCTCGTCTCTTCTCTTCAAAGCCACATATTAATTGCCTTGATACCTGCCCGCATATTCTTCTATCGGCAGCGGGACTAGTTGGAGATGTCTGACTACGAAAGCGACGTGTCAATGGAAGGCAGTCCATTGACATCAGGCCTGAGGTGAGGCCATATCCAATTCCCTAGCGAAAGACCGAACACAAGCTCACATTTCATAAGTGAAAGTCACTCGATGCAGGTGTCGACTGTCTGCCCCGAATTTCGAAGCCTTAGTCCAGAACGACCTGCAAAGCGAAGATGCCACAACGATCTCCCAGCGCCGTTGCGCAATGGCGATATGCCGACACCAACCGCTGCCCATTCGGGACAGGCTACGTCTTCAGTCTTTGCTGCCAGCCCGTCACAAGGAGCGTTCACCCCACCGGCTCTCAACTCTCCTCGCTCTTTTGGTGACAGCCGCGAATACCTGTCACTCCTTCTCTCGAAGGCTCTCACCTACAACAGGAGTCGTGCCCCTCGAAACCCAATCATGCTCAGCGCTGGGGCTAATCGCCATTCACGTGTGCCTTGCATACCACAATTGCAAGACCTCGATTGGAGGGCAAGGCCAGGGACATGGCCAAAGGCGGCGAGAGACGAAACGAGCGGAGAAGAAACCGAGAGTATAGCAGTGACCAGGAGGACAAACTCAAATCCTTGGTAGACATTTGGGTCTGGAAGGTTCTCGGCTCATACTTGCGGACTTTTGGGGGTTGATGTAGGATGGCTTTTCTTTTTGGGAGCAGATCTTGGAACTTGCTTGACTGGGGAAGTACACAAGCGGGGATATATGGATTTAGCTGGTAACTTTCTTTCCGTTTCTCTAATCGGGGTCTTGATTTATGCATACCTATGTACGTATGTACTGCGCGTTTGTTCTTTGCTCCATCATATGTCTCGGTGCATACGCCCGTTTGCAGCAAGAATTGCCACTCAAGATCTGCAGCATTGGATGGCCCAAGAAAGGCTGAACGAGAGCCGCCAAAAGTTATGCAGAGTGCTGCTCTCTACAGCAGGACTGATACACCTCGGATTCGACTTCAGGAGGCAGAGCACTTGATTATGGCGCCAGGCAGGTTTTGGAATCACGTGCAAAGTATTCTCACGTGATATTTGCTGATGGCGACCTGTAAGGTCTGTTTGATGTCGACCTCAATCGCATCCTACATGCAACTTGAATCCAAGCACTAGGTAAGTATAGCTATTAGAACGCCCTAGGATGGTTGTGGTTGATATAGAACTCCCGAGAAGCGTGATCAGACTCGAAATGGCTCCTCTGAATAGCCTAGCAAACGGACTGTGAATGGTAAGCGTGTCCTATAGAGTATTAGGTATGTATGTATGTACGTATGTATGTATGTATGTACTTACTGTACGAGAAGCAAACGATGGTTAAAAGCGATTCAGATATTCATATATTAATGGTATTTAATTTTAAGCCCAAATGGGATTTCAGAGATATTAGGTACTCTTCTCTACGACTTCTCTACACGACACGTTCCAGAGGTGGCCACGCACTCCTGGCTGCCTGACACTGGCAGGTCGCTCTCATAATCCGCCTGGAAGTCAGTCGAATCTGGAGGATAGGTACAGTAGCAGCAAGCTTCAACCAGCGCCGCCACTGAATCAGTGAATCCCGGCTCAAGCGTCATATTAAGCGACGCTAGGCTGCATGCTACCTACTGTCCCTACTATACCTATCCCCCAAGAGCTTGGCCGACTTGTACATAACTTACTGTACCTCGATCCCATCGCCATCGCAACTCCAACTCCTCCAACTCCAACTCTCTACATCTACAAACTCTCTTCATCATCCATCGACTTTACACTCTTTGCCTGTGTGATTCTTCATCAGTACTCCCTCACAGCCTCGCAGATTCGGAAATTCTCCTTCGGACCATCCAACGGACACAACCACCTGATACCCGCCGGCCAATACCACTTATCTGTCTTGAGCTCTTGAGCTTTCATCATCAAGATGTCGGCCGAACCAGATTTCGTCGCGAGCAAGAAGAAGATCAACCTGACGTAAGTCTGAGTGTACTCGAGCTGCTCAGAACAAACATGCTGACTGTCTCATAGCGATCCTTCCGGCCGCGAGATTAGAGATGTAAGATGCCAACGCCACCATATGATGAAGTCGAATAGAGAAGACCCAGACACTGACAGTTCACAGAATGATGATACCGCAACTGCTATTCTCAAGAAGAAGAAGAAGCCAAACTCGTTGATGTAAGTTGAAGCCTCGTGCGAGATCATGGCCGTCTCCGTGCTGACAATGTGGCAACAGGGTCACCGATGCCGTTAACGACGACAACTCGATTATCGCCCTCTCCAACAACACCATGGAGGAGCTGCAACTATTCCGTGGCGACACAGTCTTGGTCAAGGGAAAGAAGCGCAAGGACACCGTTCTCATCGTTCTCGCCGACGACGAGTTGGACGATGGAAGTGCCCGTATCAACCGTGTTGTCAGGCATAACCTTCGTGTCAAGCACGGAGACATGATCACCGTGCATGCATGCCCGGATATCAAATACGTACGTTCAGAAAATCCAGTGAATCCTCGGGCTCGAGCTAACAGTTTATTCAGGCCAAACGCATTGCAGTTCTCCCAATCGCCGATACTGTCGAGGGACTAACCGGCTCTCTGTTCGATGTCTTCCTCGCTCCATATTTCCGTGAGGCCTACAGGCCCGTACGACAAGGTGATTTGTTCACAGTTCGCGGCGGTATGAGACAAGTTGAATTCAAGGTTGTCGAGGTCGACCCGCCGGAGTACGGAATCGTTGCACAAGACACAGTCATCCATTGTGAGGGTGACCCAATCCAGCGTGAGGATGAGGAGGGCAACCTCAACGAGGTCGGATACGATGATATTGGTGGCTGCAGAAAGCAGATGGCCCAAATCCGTGAGATGGTTGAGTTGCCACTCAGACATCCTCAGCTTTTCAAGTCGATCGGTATTAAACCACCTCGCGGCGTCCTTATGTTCGGCCCACCCGGCACTGGTAAGACTCTCATGGCGAGAGCCGTTGCCAATGAGACTGGCGCATTTTTCTTCTTGATCAACGGACCGGAAATTATGTCTAAGATGGCTGGTGAATCCGAGTCGAATCTGCGCAAGGCCTTTGAGGAGGCCGAGAAGAACTCGCCAGCAATCATCTTTATTGATGAGATCGATTCCATCGCACCAAAGCGTGACAAGACAAACGGAGAGGTCGAACGCCGTGTTGTGTCTCAGCTTCTTACCTTGATGGACGGAATGAAGGCCAGATCCAACGTTGTTGTCATGGCTGCCACCAACAGACCTAACTCCATCGATCCTGCGCTCCGTCGTTTCGGCCGTTTCGATCGTGAGGTCGATATTGGTATTCCTGACCCAACTGGCCGTCTGGAGATTCTTCAAATCCACACAAAGAACATGAAGTTAGGTGAAGATGTTGACCTTGAGCAAATCGCTTCCGAGACCCACGGATACGTCGGTTCTGATATTGCATCCCTCTGCTCAGAGGCCGCCATGCAGCAAATCCGTGAGAAGATGGATCTCATCGATCTTGATGAGGATACCATTGATGCTGAGGTTCTCGATTCATTGGGAGTCACCATGGATAACTTCCGCTTTGCTCTTGGTGTTTCTAATCCATCTGCTCTTCGTGAGGTTGCTGTTGTCGAGGTTCCAAACGTCCGCTGGGACGATATTGGAGGTCTCGAGAATGTCAAGCGCGAGCTTATCGAGAGTGTCCAGTACCCAGTCGACCATCCAGAGAAGTTCCTCAAGTTTGGTCTCTCGCCATCTCGTGGTGTTCTGTTCTACGGTCCACCAGGTACTGGTAAGACTTTGCTCGCAAAGGCTGTTGCCAACGAGTGTTCTGCCAACTTTATCTCTGTCAAGGGACCTGAGTTGCTGAGCATGTGGTTTGGTGAGTCTGAGAGCAATATCCGTGACATCTTTGACAAGGCTAGAGCTGCTGCTCCTTGCGTTGTCTTCCTGGATGAGTTGGATTCCATTGCCAAGTCACGTGGCGGATCTGTCGGTGATGCTGGTGGTGCATCTGACCGTGTTGTTAACCAGCTTCTGACTGGTAAGTTTAATCCCTTTCTCGTCGACTTTTCAAAACTAACAACCTGCAGAAATGGATGGTATGACCTCCAAGAAGAACGTCTTCGTTATTGGCGCTACCAACAGACCTGAGCAGCTCGACAATGCTCTTTGCCGTCCAGGCCGTCTCGACACCCTCGTCTATGTTCCATTACCAGATGAGCCATCCCGTGTTGGTATCCTCAAGGCGCAACTCCGCAAGACGCCAGTTGCTCCAGATGTGGATATCGAGTACATCGCATCCAAGACCAACGGCTTCTCCGGTGCCGATTTGGGCTTCATCACCCAGCGTGCAGTGAAGCTCGCCATCAAGCAATCTATCGCCCTCGATATCGAACGTCGCAAGGAGCGTGAGGCAGCTGGCGAGGATGTCGACATGGATGAGGATCTTGAGGACCCGGTTCCGGAGCTGACGAAGGCCCATTTCGAGGAGGCTATGGCATCAGCCCGTCGCTCCGTTACTGATGTGGAGATCCGCCGTTACGAGGCCTTTGCTCAATCAATGAAGAGCTCTGGTGGTGGTGCTTTCTTCAAGTTCCCAGAGGGTGGCGAGCCAGCAGCTGCTGGAACCGGAGGCTTCGGTGATGCTGGCAATGATGACAGCCTTTACGATTAGACAACATGTACTCTAAATATTTCTCGTTTTCTCTTAATGCATCTCCGGCCGGTCGGTTTTACAGGCATGACGGATCTTTTTTATTCGAGGAGTCCTGGTCGTTCCTAAGAGCGCTAGCAGTTGGCATCATCACTGACTCCGATTTCCGGATCGATGAAGCATAAGCTTATCTCAGCGGTTGTGCGGTGCAGAATACACATATTCAATGAGTTTCAGTGCACAACAAACAGCGCGGATGGAAGATAAGACAAGATGGAATCATTCGCCTGCGTTCCTGCCAGGTAGCTTATAGATATTTTCAATAGCATGCTCGTTAATTGTATTGCTTTTGCATAGACTGGACTTAATGAAATGAAATAAACAATGCCATAGTACTGTTATTAGTGAAATGAAAGAGATGATACATATATTTTCGCTTCCTTCATCTTTTCGTTTTATCCCTCGTACCTGATTCTTGCTCATCCAATCTCAGGCTCATAATTTCCAAGGCCGCCAAAAATTTGACCAGCAATCGCACCATCACGTGAGAGCTCCACTAGCTTCCGCTCGCTTTCCAGCGTCCGACAAATAACCTCAGACCACCTGCCAAACCAAGTACAACACCAGAGCAGTAACACCTCCACCGCATCAATTGCCTCACCATGTTCCTCCAACGCACTGTTTACACGGCCCGCCGCGCGGCCGCCAGCCCAGCTGTCAAGCGCGCCTTCACCAGCGCTGTTGCAAGACGTGAGTTTGCTGCCCCGGGGAGCTATTGCCGAGGCGTGAGGGAGGGTAGGAAGGGGGACGGGTTCCGGACCTGAGGATGCGATGGGGAGGTGTGCGGTTGGCAAGGCGTCAGGGGAGGGACAGGAAGGGAGTGTGATGGGCATTGACTGATTGCGAGCAGAGAACAAGTACAGCGTCCCGGCTACGCCGCTCAAGGGCTTTTCCGGTACGTTCCCCGCGATTGAGTCTCGAGTCCAGCTGTGACTAGGACGAGGGCGTAAGAATGGGATCAGGGCTGATTGAAGAATAGAGGTTAAGAACGAAGCGGACCTCCTCGCACCGGGAGCTGCGCCAGGTACCGTCCCGACCGACCTCGAGCAGAGCACGGGTCTGGAGAGACTCGAGATCTTGGGCAAGATGAATGGAGTGGATGTCTTCGATATGAAGCCGCTGGATGCTAGCCGCAGGGGTATGAACGCCTCCGATACACCCCAAGGCCATTGTCACCGATTGGGTCACCATGATGTTCTGGAGGAAAGGCCTTCTGGACCGGCCAAAGTGTGCTAACACGGATGTCACAGGCACCCTCGAGGACCCAATCCTGGTCAAGTCCTTCGGCGACGAGCAGTACGCTGGCTGCACCGGCTCCCCAGCCGACTCCCACGTCACCATCTGGCTCACCGTACGTCCTCTCGTCCTTCTCCCTTCCCCCCTTCCCCCAGACACCAGACGCTGACGCACGCGCCCCCCCAGATGTCGCGCGAGCGCCCCATCGAGCGCTGTCCCGAGTGCGGCTCCGTCTACAAGATGGAGTACGTCGGCCCCACGCACGAGGAGCACCACGAGCACCACCACGAGCCGGGCCTCAACGCCGGCTACGCGCACCCATACGAGGGCGAGGCCAAGACCTTTGCCGACTTCGTCAAGCCAGAGTACAGATAGGCTTCGCGACGATGAAGCCTTGGGGGATGGGGTCAGGGGAGGGCGGAAGGAGGCGCGGCGATGTATCTGCGTTGGATGCGATTAAGCCGTTGTTGTCGTTGTCGTTGTAGTATAGCTAGATGAATTGAGGATGCGTCGGATGTGCTCGTCTTGCCTTGCCGCGTGCGTGAGCTGTGAACGCTCGACTGTGCTTCTGTTCAATGGAGCAGTGTTGCATGCACGACGACGAGCGAGGATGCGATCGGCTCCGAAGGTTGGTAGGGACAGCTCCAGCCATGTAGATGACGCCCGGCTCTAGATCTGCAGGGTCCGCCAAGAACGTCTCCGTCGAGCAGCGAGACCAGAGGGTTGTGTGCACAGTCGCGGTCGTCGCAATGCTTGTCATGACCGCTCTTTCTCGGCTGGATCTGGTGGGTTGTGAGCACGTCGGGAGCCTCTGGGTTGTGAGTGAGTGTGGCGAGGTATAGACTGGCCCGCGGCGAGAGCGAGGTGGCCCCGAGAGGGGGGGGTGGCAGTGGGAGAGGCAGGAATGTTGCACGGGGGATCGGAGGGGATGGGAGAGCGCGGAGCTGGTGGCTGGCGGGTAGTTCGGGGGGAGGGGACGGGACGTGTGGAATTGTGGACATCGCTTTTCTAGCCTTGTGGGCACGATGGGAGGAGGGAGGGATGGGGGAGGGTGGGAGCCTGGGACGGGGTAGGAGGATCGAGCTTTGATTTTGGTTGGTTTGGACATGCAAGAGAGATACGGGGGAGGAAGGGTGAGAAGGTTAATGAGAGCCGGAAAAAAATCCAGGGATAGTTCATGAGATTGTCTGCGAAGAGTGAGCTGTTTTCACGATTCTCCGATTTGGAGGTGGAGGTTCAGATGCCACTCTTGTATTAGAAGCCGCGAGGCCGTTGCTGGTGGATACCCAAAACACCAAGAGAGGTGTATATGTAAATGCTGGAGCTATATAAACGCCATTGTACCCAAACCTTGCAAGCCCATGCAGAAACCGTAACGCCGTGATATGCCCAAACACAACGCATCCGCACCCAGCCAACGCTGCCCAAGCACTCCCTCACGCCGCCTTCAGCAGTCCTGTCGGACCACCCACTCGACGACCAGGCCCGTCCTTCCAAGTCCTCGACACCCCACCCATCCTCACGGCTCCACCTCCACAACAGCCTCCAGACACTCCCTCGTGACCCTCACGCCCTCATCGACCACCCTCCTCGGGACCTCCAGGCTCCCCACCGACCGCCGCCTCCTCTCATCCCCCGGATCCGGCGTCGGCTCGTACGTCTGCCCCAGCTCCTCGGCGCTGCGTCGCGCCTCCTCGTCGCGCCGCGCGGCGGCGGTGTCGGCGCGCACGTCGGCGAGGACGCGCGCCATCAGGCTCGGGAAGGTGGTGCAGGAGGCGTCGCCCGAGCGCAGGAGGTTCAGGGCGTGTTGGCGGATTCGGGTGGGCAGGTTCGAGGGGTCCGAGGAGAGCGTGTGGGTGAGGTGGTTGTGGATCCTGTGGAGGAAGACATGTCAGGTTTTGTGCTGTTGGGGGTCGGGGGGGTATGGCTGGGGGCGGAGAGAAGGGGGGAACGCAGAGAGAGGGTCGTGGGGGGTGAGGGGGAGTGAAGGGGGGAAGGAGGAGGCTACCTGTCGATATGCCCGTCCCGCAGTAGTTGGGCGTTGATCTGTGACCGCAAGTCTGGGTCTTGACCGGAGAGCGGGTGCGAGGTGGACCGCGGGATCTGGACTGAGCTCTGGGGTTTGCTGGGGGAGGAGAGAGACATTCTGTGGATATGTATGTGTGTTTGGCGTCTAGATTGTGCTCTCGTCGGTTCAGAGTGCAGGTGAAAGCGGAAATGGGTTGTTGCAGAGCACAATGGGGTGTTGCTTTGAGGGTTGCCTTCGTGATGGGTACCGAGGATTAAAGGCCTGGGAAGGTCAGGATTGGATGGAGCAGGCGGCTTTCTGGAGCTGTGGGAGAGAACTTACAGTTGTATTTAGCAATATAGTTTAGCAATATAATTGGGAATGCTAGGAGCAATCTGTGGCAATCTTGTCTGTTGTTGTTGTGGTGCTATGCTATTATTGCCTTTGAATTGGGGTTGATTTCATTATCGGGAGCTGGGAAATTTGGAAGCTCAGCCTCGTCGTTAGGCTGAGGATGGATGGGGGACCGGATGTGGAAGCGAGGCTGGGGAGGGTGGTTGATGGTCAACGGGCAGTCTGGACTCATCGGAATGGCTAACTGGGAGTCGCTATGTGGAAAAGGAAAAGCAGAATGCGTAGATATCTATGGGTAGAGGAAGGTGTTTGTTAAGATGAGTTTCTTCAAGTCCTTTGTGCGGTTTTTTAAAACTTATTATTATTAGTTGATGTAGTGCCTAAAAAGGCTGTGTGATGTTATAACAAGGCTGTATTGTCAATTCCATGATGATGATCATGTAAAAGAGACATTTTCCTCTTTTAAAGTCGACTCAGACCTTGATATTGTAATACTATTATACTAATAAGTCATAACTAAGTCCTTAACGAATGTACTTCAGTAAACACTCCTACTCTTATTCTAATGTAATATGGCAAAAGATGTTAAAGACGCCAGCCTTAAACAGGGTATACATGTGGTTTACCTATACCTATGATAGCCTACCTTTCTAAAAGGGCCGTGAACTGTTAAGCAACAGTTCAATGTTAATAACTTGCCAAATATAATCCTCCAAGACTTATTCTAACCCTTCTTTTAACACCAGTGTTGTCAACTGAATGACATATGTCACAAACTTTCCTTGCGAGGAGGACAACTGGATACCCATCAATGCATCTGTACCTCCTTTGGGCGTGTTGCAGCAATCGACGTGGGATGACTCTTAACATCGTGGGAGGGACGACGTGCTACCCTATATAAAGGCTACGTGATGCCCTTCAAGAGGTTCACGATCTTACCACACCTCCACAACTCCCACCTCAACACCTTTCATCACCATCACACTTGACGCCTCCCCTTTTCATAGGGGTTGCACAACACAGTGAACACACTATATGCAATGCACGACAGCATCGAGTAGAGTAGAACTCGGCTGGTGCTGATGCTGTCAGTACCTCATCTTTCCCTTTCTCATCTCAAACGCACGTCAACGTCAACATCAAACAGCGAACATCGATCGTCGAACATGTCTCACCACATTATTACACGTCTCACCACATTCCTCTTCGCCCTGTGCCGCTGTTCGTGCATAACACTACATAGATACCGTACATACCGTCCGTACATACCGTACATACCGTACATACTTGGCTCTGCTCAATTCGACATCCCGGGGCGGTGAGCAAGCTCGAGCTCGCTCCACGAAACGACGGCCTCTCAGGAGGCAGGACCGAGCCATTTTCAGCCAGCATCGCGATTATCGGCACGGCCCGAAATCCATGTTCCCTCCTCCCTCGCCGTCTGTCAAGTTGACACGTATCCAACGGATCCAACGGACCCAGCGGATGGAGGATCGTGCAGCCGGATCCTGAGCTGATCCTGAGCTACGAGTTGCTTCAAGGAGGTTGCTTCAAGGAGAGGTCAAAGTTTGGAGATGGGATTCCGAACCGACGACTGCTTCTCCTTTGCCAAAGCGACGCACAGTGGGATCTCTGGAAAGAGAAAAGGAAAATGAAAGGGAAAAGGAAAAGGAAAAGGTAGCCAACCCTGGCGACTCTGTGTGCGGCAAGGCTGATGATATGTGAGCACCTCGCCGTTCGTACGAGTACCGATGATGATCATCGGACGCACCCGATCGGTTTTGTTGTTGTGTGCCCATGAGGTACGACCAGGTACGATGAGGTACGATGAGATACAACATGTCGAAGCGGAAGCGGAAGCGGAACCAGGTAGACGTTGGAACTTAGGAGGACACAAACGTGGTAACCCGGACGACGCTGGGACCCTTTCTTCCCAAGTACGTTAGAGCACCGCCAGTACATACTGTACCTACATACATGCAGACCACACCCTACGGCATAAATATCGATCGAGGTATGCACAGTATGTATGGTATTCAAGTGCCAGAGAAGACCCGCGAGGATTGCAGTCTAGGATCGCAGTCTAGGATCGTGGAAACCCGGCCCTCGGCAAGAAGGCAAGACGGCAAGAAGACGGTGAGTATTTGAGATGGCGAGAGAAGCCGAAGATCGAAATCGAGGAGAAGGTCGGAAGAGGCAGGAAGGCATAGGACAGAAAGCCGTTCTGTTCTGTATTATTGTACAAAGCTCTCCTCTCTCTACATGTGCAACGGGTGGCACGCAACACCACACGACACTACGTACGAGATACAGTACAGTACATACACAGGATCACGGGGAGAAGGGGAGAAGAATCGTTCTCTATAGATCGTGGAGCAAGTCGAGCTCATGAGCACCTGTTGTTGTCCAAGTTCTATTGAGCAATGGTGAGCAGGCGTGGGCTCTCGCTCTCGCTCTCGTGCCCAAATTCCTCAAGGGAAGGGCCGGGTCTTGAGACGCGAGTCAGGTTCTCAGTCAGGTTCTCAGCTTATTGAAGCTCTACTCCATCGAGCGTCTCATCCCAATGATCTCATGGGCTGGCCGGGTGGGCGGTAGGTGGCCGGTGGCCGGTGGCTGGCCGTAGTAAGCTCTGTGTTGCGCCTCGCGTGAACAAGTTACTCAACAACTCAACTACCTGCCGATGTACAAGCCGCAACGGGCCATGATGAATGGCGGATGACCCAGGAGAATCATCCATCATCCATTATTTCTCATTTGCTAGAGTAGGAGACACTACTACACAGTAAGACTCGAGGATCTCCCTTCATGCGTCATTCATTATTCCCATGGATGATGGGCCCAGTCTCCTTCCAGCTCTGCGAAGTCAGATGGCTTAAATGATCCACGACCAATTGATCGGGGAGATCATATAGTTTTAACCCATCATATAGTACCCATATCTATCAATATCTAGAACACTAGTATTGTGTACCTGCCTAGACTCTGGAGTATCTCTATGTACCTCTTCTCACACAGCAGTGCGTAGCCATCGTACATCCATCCATAGTAGCTTGTTATTATTATGCTGTTCCTGACCGCCTTGTAGCTAAGGAAGATACCTGGCATGTACCTACCTACCCACTATGGACCTGCCTGCGTCTAGACGCATCGCTCAATCCAACCAGCCCCATGCCGCATATGTACTTCATATGTACAGTACCTCTTCTACCTGCATCCACTAACAACTCTTTCTTTTGAAAAAGTGCATACCACAATATCACAAAATATATCACTACTACGACTCTCATTGCATATGAAGGCGGTGGACGACGACCAGACCGATCAACCAGCCTCCGAACTCAGGAGCCCCGACTCCAAGGAATACACTGGGAATACACTGGAAATACACCCACAATACGCCATTCTCGAAATCCCGGGGCCACTCCCCACTTCCCTCCCATCTTTCGAACCTCTGGGCGCTCGGTTCCCACAATACTCCAGAATAGAATACATAGATCGTTCGCTGCCGTCCTCTCCTCACACTATTGTGAAAATCCAATCTTTTAACATCACCACAACTTGGATCGTTACTATATCGTACTTCCAAGTACGAGGTCCTGACTTGAAGTTTCCATTGCGAGTGTAGAGCTGGCTTATGGACAATTCGCCTTCTTAGTGGCAACTTCGCATACGACAGCACCATCGCCACCATCTGAATCGGACGGCCAGGTATAACTAAGACACCGCTCAGACAACAGGCATGAGTGAACATCAGAACCGATAGTCAGACCAATTCTCGAAACCAAGTGGAGGCTGTAGATCTCGGACCGGCGTCATGGAAACCTCTCAGTCCCTTCTGAGTCCCTCGTCCTCCTGGCTCTCCGCTACAGCGCATGCGGTTCTTCATTATACTCAGTTTTCCTACCCATTGATACTTCTCGTCGTCTTCCTCGTATCATTTGTCGCGCATAGCATAATTTCATCTCCCACGCACCAGTCAGTTTCGTCGCGCTCGAATTTGACGGGTCCTGGCGGCAAACCTTTACCAACGACGTCGAGACCACCGAGCAATGGCCCACCGGAGCCCAAGAATGAAGGATTTGGCAAGATCCGGAGCCTCCTGTTCTGCTGGCTGTCTGTGGCTCTTATTTGCACCTTTATCGGGAACACCATCAATATCGTCGTCCATGCGATCGCTGAACGAAAGTCTGGATGGTGGTGCGGCCAAGCAACTGTCGTATGTTGAGATGCTCCTCTCGTCCACTTCCCAAGGCTAACGTATGCTTTACAGACATATGTGATTGGTTCTGCCTTCCTCTACTCGCTTTTCCTCATCTCCCTGGTCGACACACATCCGTCGCCGAATATCGTCCATCTGATCACTTGGAGCGTCGGGCTATTTGGCGAAATAATTCTCCTCACAGCTTCAATCATCTACTATACCTCTCCGCATGTCGAAATAAACTCATTGAACGGAGATAAGATAATTGCGGAAACTGCAAGTCAGTGGGAAATAGTGGAGATACTTTGCGACGCCTCAAGGGTACTTTTGCTGGTGCTCTGCGTCGCGTTCTATGCGTTTTTCACGTATCAGCAACGCACGCCTAGTATCAGGAGAACATCCCGTGAGCGTGCTGCTGCACGCGAAGAGCGTACTCCTCTTCTGAACGGACATACCGTTAGTGGTGATGTCCATGTTGAAAATGGACATGCCGACCACGGACACAATGGAGGGGCTTCACCTGGCGAGCCAGCATACGGTTCAATTATGACAAATGGACATGCGCAGGCGAATGGGAATGGGAACGGGCAAGGGCCAGCTGCCCCTACAGAGAATGCAGCTTTCTACAGGCCTACGACGGTGCCGGCGAGGAGCTGGTGGGAATACCTGCACGGTTATTCCCTTTTCTTCCCGTATTTATGGCCAAGCAAATCTGTACGACTTCAGATTACCGTTATAATCTGCTTTATCCTCGTTCTTCTTCAACGACTTGTCAACTTTCTTGTCCCACTTCAAATGGGTGTCGTCACAGACCGATTGTCCTATGACGAATCAGCCGTTACGGGCGAACAGCCTGGAGGTTTCTATCACATATTGAAGAGCCATGCATCTGGACTGGGTATGCCTTGGCTTGCCATTTCTCTTCTCATCATCTTCAAGATCTTTCAAGGACCATCTGGTCTCCTGGGAGCCGCGAGATCCGTTCTTTGGATACCTGTTTCGCAATACTCCTATCAGGCCCTATCCACGGCTTCATTTGAGCATGTCCATGGACTAAGCTTAGAGTTCCACTTGGGCAAGAGAACGGGTGAAGTATTATCCGCCCTTAGCAAAGGTGCTGCTATCAACACCTTCCTAGAGCAAGTTACTTTCCAAGTCCTTCCTATGCTAGTGGACTTGGGGGTGGCAATCGCCTATTTCGCCATTGGATTCGACGTCTATTACTCTCTGACAATCAGCGTCGTCACCTTCTGGTACCTTTATGCCACGATCCGTCTGGCGCAAATGCGTGCTGAGCAACGAAGACGAATGATTAATGCCGACAGAGAAGAAGACGCCGTGAAGAATGATTCCATCCAATCCTACGAAACCGTGAAATACTTCGGAGCTGAAGAATATGAGTTCAACAGATACAGAAAAGCAGTCCAGAATTTCCAAAATGCGGAATATCAGGTGTTGCTCTCTTTGAATGTCATGAACATCACCCAGAATATGATCTTCATGCTCGGTTTATTGGTTGTTTCATTTATTGCGGCATATCAAGTAACGTCTGGTCTTCGCCCAGTTGGACAATTTGTTACGCTCATCACGTACATGGCTCAATTGCAACAGCCATTGAATTTCTTCGGCACATTCTATCGAAGCGTGCAAAGTGCCATGATCAGCGGCGAACGTCTATTGGAACTTTTCAAAGAACAGCCATCGGTTGTCGATGAACCTGGTGCAGTTGATCTGGACAAGTGTCAAGGACGGATCACTTTCCAGGACGTCAAATTCTCTTACGATCAGCGAAAGCCCGCGCTGAAGAATCTCACCTTCGATTGCCCTCCTGGAACTACTACTGCTCTTGTCGGAGAATCCGGTGGTGGAAAATCTACCGTGTTCCGACTTTTGTTCCGCTTCTACAACGAACAAGCAGGCAGTATCCTACTCGACGGTCATGATGTCCGAAATCTGACAATCAAATCGCTCCGGAGTCATATCGGGGTCGTGCCACAAGATACCGTCCTTTTTAATGAGACAATTATGTACAACTTGAGATATGCCAATCAGAGCGCGACCGACGAAGATATCTACGACGCCTGCAGAGCTGCTAGTATCCATGATAAGATCATGACATTCCCCGACGCCTACCAGACGAAAGTCGGCGAGCGTGGACTTAGGCTGAGTGGAGGCGAAAAGCAAAGAGTTGCAATTGCACGCACCATCCTGAAGAACCCCAGAATCATTATGCTTGATGAGGCTACGGCGGCATTGGATTCAGAGACCGAGCAACACATTCAAGAAGCCTTAAAGCGATTGTCTGAAGGTCGTACTATGCTTGTTATTGCGTAAGTACTTATTTTACCTGCTGACTAAGATAAGCACTGCTGATATACCATGCAGCCACCGTCTCTCCACCATCACCAGTGCTGACCAGATCCTGGTCTTACACGAGGGCTCAGTTTTTGAGCGCGGCACTCACGACGAGCTCCTTGCCAAGAAGGGCCGCTACTATAACATGTGGCGCAAACAGATCCGCGCTGAGAAGGCAGCTGAGGAAGCTCGTGTCCTAAGTGATCGTGCTGCAGCTCTTCGGGAACGAGCGATGAGCGAAGAGACTTCTGACAATGACGGCGACACTGACAAGTCTGACAAGTCTGTCAGTGAGAACACTGAGAACGCCTCGGATGCAACACGCGCGGCATCTGGTGCCCTTGGTATCGCCGCTGATGCATTCCGCAGAGGTGCCGATCTAATCCGTGGCAGCACGGACGATGGGAAACCGTCAGGTCATCCTTGAGCAAATACGTTCAAACTGTGTGCTTAAGACACGGTGAAAGTGGGCAGGCAACCTGCGCTCTTGTGCGGAAGGCCTGACCTCCCACATTTTCTACCCATCACATGTCGATATCTTTCGAATTTTCCGAGCTTCACCATTTATACTTCGACTCCGCATCTCATATCTCCGTTCCTCTTTTTTCCTCCAAAAAATCGACTCTACGCCCTCCAGCGGCACAATAACGGATGTTACGGCTCCCGGCTCTCCTAATTTTGGACTACCACAGCAGCATACATTTAGACCCCATATTACTTAATTCTTGCAATCGGGGAGAGCACTTAATATCTTGAAGTTTTCGCGCCTCCCCACAGCGCTGTCGGCGTCTGAGAGTGCTTCTCTCCAGTCGCTGCATGTTTTGTCTTCTGCGTTTCTCGAGAATCTTAGGAGAGCAATGTTTTTCCTTTCGAGGCAGGGCGGGGGAAAAGAATCTTTCTTCGTCGGCTGCTCCAAACACTGAAGTTGTATATGTTGTTTGCATATTGTCTTTTTCCGTCAACTTTTTTCCCTTCGCACAAGACTACTTTGGGTAGACGAGGCGCCTTGCAATAGTGAGAGAGGAGGAGGGGTAGAGCGGGCGCGGTCAGGTGGTGGTGGGGGGTTCGGATGGATGGGGTAGATAGTGGGCGGGAGGGGATTCTTGAACGCTGCTCCTTTGGGAATGTAGATGATTAACGGCCGTAGCGTGGCGGTGACGGGGCTAGAGAGAGGGGAAGAGGGCC